>N._stephensi_709_foregut__coassemble_169_pt1 | contig 26292 bp, 20 predicted proteins | sample N__stephensi_709_foregut__metabat2_low_PE_014 | metagenome-assembled genome bin N | reverse complement strand
AGAATACTATCATTCAGAAGCTAAGAATATAGTCTCACTCATTGTGAAAGTTGTAATTAAACCTAAATGTTACAAATGCGGATTTATGCACTACAGATATGTATATATTAAAACACTATATAACAACCGATTAATATGTAAATTGTGACATAGTATAACAAATATTACAAAACATGTACAATCTGTCGGATATATTTCATAATTTTGCAGCCCTAAAAGAATATGCAAAATCATGAAAAGACTATTAATGGCGGCAATGGCCATATCAGCCTACGGACACATACTTGCCACCGACTTAGATATAGACATCACAGCAGAGAACGACTCGCTATGGGCCTGCGTAGAACTCAAAGAAGTGGGTGTGACAGGCAAAAAAGCCATAAGCGCGCGCAAAGAGTTATCGGAGACACCCGTATATACCCGAGAGACAATGACATCAGCACCTCTGCAAACCATAGAGAGCGCACTCAAGCTATCACCGGCTATAGATGCGCGCGAACGCGGAGGCAAAGGCGTGCAGACCGACCTGATGATACGCGGAGGATCGTTCGACCAAACTATGGTGTCGCTCAACGGCATCAACTTCACCGATGCCCGCACCGGACACCAGTCACACTCATTGCCCATCGACATCAACGTAGTATCAAACATAAGCGTGGTTGACGGTGTGTCGGGCGTGGGAGCCTATGCCGGAGCGGTGGACATACGCACCGCCCCACTGCGTCCAAGATACATATCAGCAGAAATCACCGGAGGAATGCACCAATACCTTTACGGCAATCTCAGCGGCAACTACGCCACTGACAACCTCTCGATAATGGCCATGGGATCAGTGCACCACAGCGGAGGCTACATCCACAACACCGACTTCACCAACTACAACGCATACACAAACGCGCGCTACACCGCGCACACCGTAGGGATGTTTGAGGCACAAGCCGGCTACCAGCATAGGGCGTTCGGAGCCAACGGCTTCTATTCACGCAAATTCCCCGACCAATACGAGACCACATCCACAGCCTTAGGCTCGATACGATGGCAGAAAAACATTAATAAACTCACCCTCACCGCCAACACAAGCTACCGCTACAATACCGACTGCTACGAACTTATCAAAGGCGATGAGTCGCTTGTGCCATTCAACCACCACATTACCCATAACTTCGGAGCCGAAGCCGGAGCCGCCTACGACTGGGGCTCACCAGGCGAGACATCCATTAACATCGACTACGCCCTCAATCACATACTTAGCACCGTATTAGGCGAAAAATGCGCACCCAAGACAATAAGAGGCATAATATACGACCATAAGAAAAGCAGACACACCATCAACGCCATCCTGCGCCACTCCATCACCCTGAATACACTTACGCTATCAGCCGCCGGAGGCCTGAGCGACTCCGACTACGCCACCGACGCACTATGGAGCGCAGGGGTAAGCTATGGCATAAATCCGGAATGGAGAGTAGGAGCCGGAGCCGTGGAATCAATGCGTCTGCCATCATTCACCGACCTCTACTACACCGCCACAGGATACGAAAGCGACCGAAACCTTGTGCCCGAACATGCCACAACCTATAACATATCAGCCAGCTACGGCCATGGACAGTGGAGCGCTACGGCATACGCATACTATCGACACGGCAGAAACGTGATTGACTGGGTGAAACCCGACGGATCAGAGAATTGGCACTCCATGCAAGTGACTCGCATCAACACCTACGGAGCCGAACTCACAGCAGCCTACACCACATCATCATGGATACGCAGAGCCGCCCTGTCATACGGCCATATACACCAAAACTCCAAGACCGACACCAACGTGATATCAGCTATCGCATTTGACCATATGCGCAACAAGCTCGCCCTGATGCTCGACATGGCACCGGTAAAAGCACTTACCATATCGCTCACAGGCACACTCTTCGACCGAATAGGCAACTACACTGACCGCTCAGGCAACATATGCTCATATTCACCCTTCTTCCTGCTCGACGCACGCGTGAACTACCGGCACTCTTGGTGGCAACTGTATGCAGACGGCACCAACCTCACAGGTACGCGCTACTTTGACTTCGGCGGACTTGAGATGCCCGGAAGTTGGATATCGGGAGGAATTATCATCACCATCTGACACACACATACGCCATGTTATCAATAATCCTTGCCCTATCGCTCATAGCAGGGCCTGACCATAACCGACCTCAAACGGGAGATTTAATCTTCGAGATAGCTACCGACAGCGAGATGAGCCAAGCCATTACGGAAGCCACTGCCGCCGATGCCCCCGTAAAATTCTCACATGTGGGGATAATAGAAATCGACGATAACGGGAACATCTCCGTAATAGAAGCCACCGGCAAATACGGTGTGGTAATCAACCCCTTAGACACTTTCATGAACAAGGCAAAAGCAGGCGCGGTGATAAAACGCCTTGATATTGACTACCCTATAAAAGACACCATAGGCAGGGCCAAAAGCCACTTAGGCAAAGGCTATGACTGGTGGTATCTGCCCGACAACGAAGAGATTTACTGCTCCGAACTTGTGGAGAAAAGCTATCTCAATGCCGACGGCACGTCTATTTTCCCAACCATACCCATGAATTTCAGAGACAATGACGGCAATATGCCACAATTCTGGACCGACCTTTTCAATAAGCTCGGCAGACCGATACCGGAGGGAATACAAGGCACCAATCCCACACAGATATCTCAAAGTAAGCTCCTTAGGCACATATGCACGCTTCCTAAAGAGCAATAGACACGGTGTTTACAAATGGAAATTGCATCTTACACTGATTATCAGTGGATTATAACAGGGAGCTAAAAAAATATTAATTTTTATTGTTTAGATATGTAAATTCTGTGGGAAATTTTGCGTATTTTTGTGGCTTAAAAACGCAAAAAAGACATCTATCCCCTAATGCAACCAAATATATACCACATACCCGCTCTTCTCCAACCCACCGTCAACGGCCTTGACATCAACCCGCAAGGCATATATGTGGATGCCACCTACGGCGGAGGCGGCCATTCGGCAGAGATCCTCTCACGCCTCACCACCGGGCATCTATACGCCTTCGACCAGGACATCGACGCCCTCAACAGAGCCGTCGCCGACCCCCATCTCACCCTTATACACGGCAATTTCAGATATTTGCGTAATTTCTTGCGTTTCCACGGTGTAGACAACGACACAGTGGACGGCATTCTCGCCGATTTGGGGGTATCGTTCCACCATTTCGATGAAGCCGAGCGAGGATTCTCATTCAGATACGACGGTGACCTTGACATGCGCATGAACCGCGGCGGCGGCCGTACAGCCGCCCAACTTATATCACAAAGCACCGAGGAACAGCTCGCTGACATATTCTACCTCTACGGTGAACTTAAAAACTCGCGCAAAATAGCCGCTGCCATAGTAAAGAGAAACACAACTGAGCCAATAGCCACAGTGACACAACTTCTCGACACAATAAAGCCATTCATAAATCCAAAACAAGAAAAAAAAGAACTGGCACAAGCCTTCCAGGCACTGCGCATAGCCGTCAACGACGAGATGCAGGCACTAAAGGCACTATTAGAGCAGTCGATAGAGATGCTAAAACCCGGAGGCAGGCTGGCCATCATCACCTACCACTCCCTTGAAGACCGCCTGGTGAAAAACTTCATGAAGACAGGGAATTTCGAGGGAAAAACCGAAAAAGACTTCTTCGGCAAAACCCTGGCACCGATGAAGCTTATCACATCAAAACCAATAACACCCGACGAACAAGAAATCAACCTCAACCCCCGCAGCCGAAGCGCCAAACTCAGGGTGGCCGAGAAATGCTGACCACATACAAGTGTTAAATATTTGGAATCTAATAAGAAACACATATAAAAACCATCCTTAGCATCATGGCAACAAAAAGCAAAAAACAAGCCAACAAGAAAAAAGTAGAGCAGATATCAGTGGGCGTGATTCTCGGCGATATCGTGAGCAGCAGCTTCTTCAACAAGAACAAATTCACTATAATGGTGCTGATGCTGATGCTCATATTTTATATATCAATAAAATACGAATGTCAGACACGCATGGAGACCATAGCCAAGCTACAGACCGAACTCGCCATAATGAAATCAGAAGCAATACGCGAGCAGAGCCAATACATGAGCAATACCCGCGAATCAATGATGCAGCAGCTCGTTGACACCATGCACCTGAATCTCGGCATACAAGAACAACCACCATACCTGCTCACCTACGACGAATAGACGACGCTATGAAAAACAAACGAATACAGATAATCTGGCGATACGGTCTGGTATCAGCCGTGATCACCATACTGGCATTCCTGATTGTGTGGTGTGCGGTGAAGACCACTATTGTGGACGCCGACAAATGGAACGCCAAGGCCGACAGCCTGCTCACACGCGTGTTCATGGTGCAGCCCGTAAGAGGCGAGATTATGGCCGATGACGGCAGTATGCTGGCCACAAACCTTACAGCATACACCATATGCGTAGACTATAAATCCAACGCAAAGAAAGAAAAACTATTCATAGAATCGCTCGACAGCCTATGCGACTCTCTGGCTGTATATTACCCCGTAAGAGACAAGAAAGAATGGAGACTATATCTGGCCCGTCCGCTGGCCGAAGCACCCGAAAACAGGAAAACCGCACATGTGCTGATAAAAGACGGCACTTATACCGACTATAAAACCATACTCAACTTTCCATTCTTCAAGAGATTCAAAAACAAATATTCACACGGCCTGTATTACACCACAAAGGATGTGCGGGTGATGCCCTACGGATCGATGGCACGCAGAAGCATAGGACGCTGCAACTACCGCACGGTGCCTCGCTATCAGGACACCACCATATCGAAAGCCACTGTAGACATACTCCACGGATATTCAGGCATAGAAGCATCGCTCGACTCTCTGCTATACGGCAAAGCCGGAACAGCCAAATTCGAACAGCTAACACACGGAATACGCACATGGGTACACGAACCGGCAATTAACGGATTCTCAGTGCGCACCACAATCGACATCAACATGCAGGACATCGTGGAGACAGAGCTTCAGGAAATGCTGAAGAAAACCTCAGCCGAATGGGGCACATGCCTGCTTATGGAGGTGGCCACCGGCGACATCAAAGCCATATCTAACCTCGACCGCGACAAAGACGGCAACTATATAGAAGCCATGAACTACGCCCTGCAAGGATACGAGCCCGGATCGGTGATGAAACCCATATCCATGATAGTGGCCCTTGAGGACGGATACGCATTCCCGCTGGATAAGACCATGCCCATAGGGCACGCATACGCATATGCCGGAGGATCGCCGATACACGACACCCATTCCCCGGCCGAACTGCCCGTGAGCCGATTCATCGAATACTCATCCAACATAGGCATGACCAAGCTCATAGCCCCACAATATGAAGACGACCTCAACGGATTTCGCGAAAGGCTAAAGAAAATAGGCCTTTTCGACACAATAGGCACCGAGATGATGGGCGAACGCCCACCCTACTTCCCCACCCTCGACCCCAAAGCAGGAGGTAAAGTGTCGCTATCACGCATGGCCTATGGATACTCCACCCAAATACCGCCGCTATACACCTGCGCAATATACAATGCCATAGCCAACGACGGCAAATTCGTGCGCCCGCGTATAGTAAAAGAACTGATCAACGACCAAGGCCAACGCCAACAACGCCCCGTGACATACGTAAGAGAACATATGTGCTCGCCCGAAAACGCCAAAATACTCAGGAAGATGATACACGATGTGGTATACGGCGAAGGGGGCACAGCCAAAAGTCTGCGAAGCGACATAGTGAAAGTGGTAGGCAAAACCGGCACATGCCGAATCGCCAACGAGGTGAAGAAAGACTCTACGAAAACCAACGTAAACGTGATAAAGGGATACAAAGAAGGGCAATACCGCCTCGCTTTCTGCGGATTTTTCCCCTACGAGACTCCGCAGTACACCTGCATGGTGCTGATATCAAACCCCTCGCCAGAATACAAAGGAGCAGCCACCACATCAGGCACAGTGGTGAAGAATGTGGCCCTGAAAATGCACGCGCGCGGTATGCTCAACAATCACTCAGACTTCCTGGTGGAGGAAAACGCCAAGAAACACCCCACCCTCTACGCCTCTGCCGGCGACATACGCTCCACAGCTAAACGCACACTCGGCGTATCCAACCCTGGCAAGATAAAAAACCCCTCGACCCAACGCGACGGCACCACACCTGACGTGAGAGGCCTTAGCGTGCGCGAAGCCATAGGCATACTGGAGGATGCCGGATACAATGTGGATATACACGGCACCGGATACGCGCATACACAAGCGCCGGCACCCGGCACCACCATAAGGCAAGGAGCTACCGTGACAGTACGATTCTCGCCTAACTGACACAAAACAATAACACTGACATTCATACTTAACGATATTACCAATGACAAATAGTCTGCATCAACTATACAAAACTCTCGGAGCTGAAACACCTGACACCCCGGACATAACACTCACCGGCATCACAGCCGACTCACGCGAAGTAGGCAGCGGATACGTGTTCGTGGCCGAAAACGGAGTGAACGTAGACGGACATGACTTTATAGACAAAGCAATACGGTCAGGAGCGGCAGCCGTGGTGTGCGAACACATACCCGATGACTCAAAAGACACCGCATCAGTGGCATGGGTAGTGGTGCCTGACTCAACCGAAGCCATGGGGAAGCTCGCTTCATGGTGGTACGGATACCCGTCGGAAAGCCTTACACTTGTGGGAGTGACAGGCACCAACGGCAAGACCACAATAGCCACCCTACTCTACGAGATGGCCCGACTGAGCGGACACAAAGCCGGACTAATATCCACCGTGGTCAACATAATAGACACCCGCAAGGAGACATCCACCCACACCACCCCGCACCCATTGGTAATCAACCGCTTGATGCACGACATGGTGAAAGCCGGATGCACATTCTGCGCCATGGAAGTAAGCAGCCACGCCTGTGCGCAGAGACGCATTGCATCCCTTGATTTTGACGGAGGAATCTTCACCAACCTTACACGCGACCACCTGGACTACCACAAGACATTCGACGCATACCTAAGAGCCAAAAAGAGCTTCTTCGACGGGCTTAAGCCCGAAGCTTTCGCTCTCACCAACGCCGACGACCGCAACGGCGAGATAATGCTGCAGAACTGCAAAGCGCGCCGGCACACCTACTCAATACGCACAGCCGCCGACTACCACGGCAAAGTCATAGAAAGCCGTATCGACGGCATGCTCATGGCCTTCAACGGCATGGAAGTGGAGACAGCATTTGTGGGGCGCTTCAACGCATCCAACCTCACAGCCGTGTACGGTGCCTCATGTCTATTAGGACTGCCCGAAGAAGATATACTAAAAGGCATAAGCCTGCTGGTGCCCGTGGCCGGACGAATGCAGACACTGCACAGCCCCTCAGGCATCACGGCAATCGTGGACTATGCGCACACACCCGACGCCCTGGCCAATGTGTTATCAGCCATATCGGATGTGGCAGGCAACGGACGCATAATCACGGTGGCAGGGGCCGGAGGCGACCGCGATAAAGGCAAGCGCCCGCTCATGGCCGCCGAGGCAGTGAAGCGCAGCAGCATCGTGGTGCTGACATCTGACAATCCGCGCCACGAAAAGCCCGAAGACATCATAGACGACATGCTCGCCGGCGTGAGCCACGACCTACGCGACAAAGTAATCACCATAATCGATCGTAAAGAAGCCATAACCAAAGCCCTCTCGCTCGCCCATAAAGGCGATGTGGTGCTTATAGCCGGTAAAGGACACGAGACATACCAAATAATAGGCGACACACGCCACCACTTCGACGACCGCGAGATAGTGTCAGACATATTCGCCGCGCACTCGCCCCAACCATGCGTGTGCGACAACTAACCCACAGCCGAACAAAACACCCATACTACAATGCTTTACTCGCTATTCAAACTGCTCAACGACTCCGGAATGCCCGGAGCTCGCCTGATGGACTACATAACATTCCGTTCAGGCATAGCATTCGTGCTGTCAATGCTTATAGCCATATTCATAGGACGCAAGATTATACAGAGGCTGCAGATGATGCAAATAGGCGAAATCATACGCAACCTCGGGCTGGAGGGGCAAATGAAAAAGACCGGCACACCCACCATGGGAGGCGTGATCATTATCATATCCATACTCATACCGTGCCTGCTCATAGGCAACCTCACCAACGTGTACATGCTGCTTATGATTGTGTCAACGATGTGGCTCGGCCTGATAGGATTTCTCGACGACTACAAGAAAATCACCAAACACAACAAAGACGGCATAAAGGGCAAATACAAAATCATAGGACAAGTGGGAATAGCCCTTATCGTGGCATCCACAATGTACTTTAGCTCTGACATAGTGATGGTAAGGAACACCGATGTGATAAGCCACGGCGACACAGAAGAGGTGATATACGAATCATCAGAGACAAAATCGCCCGAAACCACCATCCCATTCGTGAAAAACAACAACTTCGACTACGCATGGCTCACATCCTGGATGGGAGAACATGCCGAAACAGGAGGATGGATAGCTTTCTTCATCATCACAGTATTCTTCGTCACCGCCACCAGCAACGGGGCCAACCTCACCGACGGTCTTGACGGTCTGGCCACGGGATGTTCGGCAATCATAGGATGCGCCCTTGCAGCGATGGCATATCTGGGTGGCAACATCATATATTCGTCGTACCTCGACATCATGTACATACCACAAAGCGGCGAACTTGTGGTGTATATGGCGGCATTCGTAGGAGCTCTGATAGGATTCCTGTGGTACAACGCGTCGCCGGCCCAAGTGTTTATGGGCGATACAGGCTCGCTCATGCTCGGCGGCATTATAGCCGTCTTTGCCATACTGATTCACAAAGAGTTGCTGCTACCTATACTCTGCGGCATATTCTACGTGGAGGACCTATCTGTGATGCTGCAAGTGGCCTACTTCAAAAAGACCGGCGGCAAACGCATATTCAAGATGACACCACTGCACCACCATTACCAAAAACCCGGCAACGCCGGCATACAGGCGCTTATACAACAACCCCTACAACCTATACCGGAATCAAAGCTCGTGATCCGCTTCTGGATCATAGGCATGATACTGGCAGTGGCCACTTTCGTAACCCTTAAAATCAGATAATCCCGAATTCCCGCAATTATGAAACGCATAGTAGTGTTAGGCGGCGGAGAAAGCGGCACCGGAGCCGCTATCCTCGCAAAAACAAAAGGATATGATGTGATGCTCAGCGATATGGGCAACATACCACAGAAATATAAGGACCTCCTTGACAGAGAAAACATCTCTTGGGAAGAAGGTCACCACACCAAGGAGCTTATACTCAATGCCGACGAGGTGGTGAAAAGCCCCGGTATACCTCTTACGGCTCCCATAATAAAGGAATTGAGGGACAAAGGCACGCCGGTGATTTCCGAAATAGAATTCGCTTACAGATTCACCGACGCTAAGATGGTGTGCATCACCGGAAGCAACGGCAAAACCACCACTACCCTACTTACATACCACATACTCAAAAACGCCGGACTTAACGTGGGTTTAGCCGGCAACGTAGGCAAAAGCCTTGCCCTACAGGTGGCAAAAGAAAAACACGATGTGTACGTGATAGAGTTGAGCAGTTTTCAGCTCGACAACATGTACGACTTCCGCGCCGACATTGCCGTGATAATGAACATCACGCCCGATCATCTTGACCGATACGACTATAAGATGCAGAACTATATCGATGCCAAATTCCGCATACTACAGAACATGCGCCCACAGGATGCGTTCATATACTGGAACGACGACCCGGTGATACAGACCAAACTGAAAACCATAACCGTAGAAGCCAAATCCTACCCATTCTCCGAACACAAGGGACAAGGGATAGCCGCATATGTAGACGATAGCGGCAACTTGACCGTGGATATCCCCGGACATAAACTCTCGATGCCCCGTAAGGCCCTTTCGCTCAAAGGACTGCACAATCTATACAACTCAATGGCAGCAGCCATAGCCTCTTCGCTGATGAATATCAACGAAGAGGACATACGCAAATCTCTCTCCGACTTCGAGAGCGTGGAGCACCGTCTGGAGCCCGTAGCCACTATAGATGGGGTGAAATACATCAACGACTCCAAGGCCACAAACGTCAACTCCACATGGTACGCACTCGAAAGCATGACTACACCCACCATACTCATACTCGGCGGCAAGGATAAAGGCAATGACTATAGCGAGATACTGCCTTTTGTGAAAGAAAAAGTAAAGGCGATAGTGGCCATGGGCAAAGACAACGCCAAAATCGTGGACTTCTTCAGCGGCGTGGTGTCTGTAAGCGATACGCACTCGCTTGACGAGGCCGTGGCTAAATGCCGGGAGATAGCCACAGAAGGCGATACCGTGCTCCTGTCGCCATGCTGCGCCAGCTTCGACCTGTTCACAAGCTACGAGGATCGCGGACGCAAGTTCAAGGATGCCGTGAAAGCACTCGCAAAAAACCGATAATTAATTACTCTCCCCCCCTATGGAAATAATATTAGAAAACACAGAAGAAAAGCCCAAACGCATTGACAAGCAGATATGGGGTATCTACATCGCCCTCTGCATAATATCAATCATAGAGCTGTACAGCGCATCGAGCCACGAGGTGACCGCCACCAATGTACTAAGCCCCGTGATACGCCATATCATGTTTCTTGTGGCAGGCCTGATATTCATGATACTGCTCCAACGCACACACTACAAGAAATTCTACCGGTGGTCTTGGATTTTCGCCATAGTGAGCGTATGCGCAATGGTATACACCCTATTTTTCGGAATCACCATCAATGGGGCGCAGCGAGCCTTCATAATAGCCGGATTCACCATACAGCCATCAGAAATGGTGAAACTCTCCGTTGCGCTTATGGTAGCAGCCATATTATGCAAGGAGCAGATGAAAGGTGTAGATGACGTCACCGATCGAGGCGTGGTGCGAGTCACGTTAGCCGTGCTGATATGCGGCGGCCTGCTGTTCAGCCAGGGACTCACCAATACCCTGCTGCTTATGTCAATAGGCCTATCCATGATGCTGATAGGCGGTGTGGGAGGAGCCAAGCTCTTCAAGGTATGCCTGGTGTTTGTAGTGGTAGGAATCATAGGCGTGGGAGCCAAATTTATGTTAAGCTCCAATGCATCTGACGATGCGAATACGCCGCAGACAGAGGTAGTGGTGCCCGGCACCAACGTGGTGGTGGGCGTAAGCAAAAACACCAACGCCGTAGGCGACGGCGGCGGCCGACTCGCCACATGGATCAACCGTATTGAGCGCTACCTTAAGCCTGACAAATACAACGATAAGATAACCAACGAAAACCAACAGGAACAATACTCATACATAGCGCAAGCCCATGGAGGCGTAATCGGTGTATTTCCGGGCAATTCGCGCGAGACAGCCCGACTACCACTCGCCTTCTCCGACTATATCTTCGCCATCATCGTCGAGGAATTAGGACTCATAGGCGGCTTAGGCGTGCTTATACTCTATCTATGGCTACTGGCAAGAGCCGGAAGGGTGGCAAGCCGATGCCAGACAGCCTTCCCGGCACTTCTGGTGATAGGCATGGCAGTGTTTATCACATACCAGGCATTATTCCATATGGCTATCGTCACGGGCGTATTCCCCGTGTCGGGTCAGCCGCTGCCTCTAATATCAAAAGGCGGCACATCGATACTGATGACCTCGATAGCTTTGGGCGTGATGCTAAGCGTGAGCCGCCATGCAGCCCGAAAAGGCGTGAAGTCCGAGATAAAGGAGGAAATGCTCGTGCTTCCTGACGACGTGAAAGCCATTAATCCCACTTAAGACTCATAGATTTTCAAAAAATTCTCCCTCATTAATAAAACAGATCAAAAAAAATTCTTGTATAAAATGAAGAAAGCACTGATTAGCGGAGGCGGTACGGGCGGACACATTTTCCCGGCCTTGTCGATAGCCAATGCGCTGCGTCGCAGATACCCCGACATTGAAATACAATTCGTAGGAGCCGAGGACCGTATGGAGATGACTCGCGTGCCAGAGGCCGGATACCCTATTGTAGGGCTACCCGTAGCCGGATTTGACCGCAAGCGACCATGGCGTAATATCATGGTGCTCTTCAAATTATGGAAATCTATGAGCAGGGCTAAGAAAATCGTGAAGACATTCAAGCCGGATGTGGCCATCGGTGTAGGCGGATACTGCAGCGGCCCTACCCTCAAAGCGGCTCAAAAAGCCGGAATACCCACCGTGATACAAGAACAGAACTCCTATGCCGGAGTCACCAACAAACTCCTTGCCGAAAAAGCCAATGCCATATGCGTGGCATACGAAGGTATGGACAGGTTCTTCCCGACCGAAAAGATACATCTTACCGGCAACCCTATACGAAAGGACCTGCTCGACTGCACCCTCACCCAAGAACAGGCAAAAGAAAAACTCGGCTTTGACCCCGACAAACCCCTTATACTGGCCGTGGGCGGGAGTCTGGGCGCCCGCACCATCAACCAATCGATAAAATCAAGCCTTGGGGCTATAGAAGCAGAAGGATGCCAACTTCTATGGCAGACAGGTAAATACGATGCCGATACCTACGCCAAAAGCGCAAGCGAATACCCCAGCGTGAAAGCCACGGTGTTCATATCCGACATGGCTCTGGCCTACCGTGCAGCCGATGTGGTGGTGGCCCGCGCCGGGGCAGGCACTATCAGCGAGCTTCAGGTACTGGGGCTTCCTGCGATACTCATACCCTCGCCCAATGTGGCTGAAGACCACCAGCGCAAAAACGCGCAAGCTCTTGCCGAACGGGATGCCGCCATAATGATACTCGATGCCGATGCCCCCACCACCCTATCATCCGAAATCATAACGCTTATAAAAGACAAGCCACTACGCGACACCCTACGGAAAAACATACTTAAAATGGCTCTTACGGATGCCGACGAAAAGATAGTGGATATTGTGGAGCAAGCAGTAAACTGACTTATTTGACAAACATATGAAATACAGCAATATATACTTCTGCGGCATAGGAGGAATAGGCATGGCCGCACTTGCCCGCTATTACCTGGCCAACCACTGCAATGTGGCAGGCTATGACCGCACACCCTCTGCACTCACAAAAGCTCTTGAAGACGAAGGGGCGCTTATAAGCTTTGCCGACAGCATGGAAGCCGTGCCTGAAACATTCCGCGACCCTTACAATACGCTTGTGGTATATACTCCGGCTGTTCCGGCCGACAATGTGCCATTATCTTTCTTCAACACACACGGATTCACCGTGCTCAAACGCGCAGCCGTACTCGGACTCATCACACGAGCCTCTAAAAGTCTTTGCTTCGCGGGCACCCACGGCAAGACCACCACATCGTCTATGGCCGCACACATCCTCCACACCGCTAAAGTGGGGTGTAACTCATTTCTCGGAGGCATACTACGCAACTATAACAGCAATCTGCTGCTTAGCCCCACATCACCCTACTCTGTGATAGAGGCCGACGAATACGACCGGTCGTTCCACCGGCTATCGCCTTATATAGCTGTAATCACCGCCACCGACCCTGACCATCTTGATATCTATGGCAACGAGGAAAACTATCTCGAAAGCTTCGCGCACTTCACAGAACTAATCCACCCCGACGGCATATTAATCATACACGAAGGGCTAAAGCTGCATCCGCGTCAGCTACCCACGGTGAGAACGTACACCTATTCGCGCGACCATGGTGATTTCCATGCCACCAATATACGCCGCGGCCACGGCACCATAATATTTGATTTCGTCACCCCTGACGGCATCATTCCCGATATCGAACTCGGCGTACCCGTGGAGATAAACATCGAAAATGCCATAGCAGCCATGGCCGCCTGCCTGCTCACCGGCGATGCCACACCCGATGATCTGCGTACAGCAATAGCCTCATTCATGGGTGCCGAACGCAGATTCCAATTCATATTAAAGGAAGCCGGAGATCAGGGAAGGGTCATCATCGACGACTATGCGCACCACCCCGACGAGATACGCCAAAGCATACAGTCGGTACGCGCCCTATATCCCGACCGCCGGCTCACCGTGGTATTCCAGCCACATCTGTATAGTCGCACACGCGATTTCGCCGACCAATTCGCCGATGCCCTTTCAAGAGCCGACGAGGTGATACTCACTGATATCTACCCTGCCAGGGAAGCTCCGATACCTGGAGTGACATCAGAAATCATCTTCAAAAGCATAAAATGTGATAATAAATTATTAATTTCTAAATTAGATTTTGAAGAAACGATGAAAAATCGTAACTTTGAGGTCTTATTAGCGTTGGGAGCGGGAGATTTGTCAAATCTTCTGCCTCATCTCGCTGAAAATATTAGTCGTTAGTTTTTGATAATAGCTCGGAGGATAGTTTAAATGACAAAGTCAGGGATACTGAAATGCGTGATGTCACTGGTACTGATAGCGTATCTGGTGATATCGCTTAGCTTCACAGCTCGCAGAGCTTCTGAGGACACATTCAAAGGAGTGCGCATAAATGTATCCGACAGTATGAAGCGCTCATTCGTGACATCTGATGATATCGACAAAGAGCTCGGCTCAATCAGAGAAAACATAAAACACATAAGCCGCGACTCGCTCAACACACTAAAACTCGAAAGCATACTCATGTCGAGAGACAATATAGAAAGCGCCAACTGCGTGGTGCTTAACGACGGAAGCCTGCGCATCGATGTGGTGCCGCTGATACCCATGGCACGCGTGTTTGACCAGGGATGCGACAGCAACTACTACATCAACCGCACAGGCAAGCGCATGAAAGCATCCATACGCTACCGCATGGATGTGCCGGTGGTGATAGGAGACTTCTCGGCCTCCGTATCGCCCACATACGCCTTCCCCCTACTCCGCTATCTTCAGGCCCACCCTGATATCAATAGCCTCACAAGCGCAGTGTGTGTTGACCGCAACAAGGATTTAATACTCATACCCACGATTAAAGGGCATGTGGTGAATATGGGCGACACCAATGATATCGATAATAAATTCCGGAGACTCACCACTTTCTACAAAAAAGTAATGCCGGTGAAAGGCTGGGAATATTACGACACCCTATCACTTAAATGGAGAGGACAGATAGTGGCCGGCAGGCGTCATCGGCACGACCCATTGCCGATAATACTCGAAGAAGAGCATATCGACCTTGACGATGAAGGCACGATGCTTACCACCACCTCTTCACCACAAAATTAATACATGAATTAATTCAATCCCGCAACAAAATAATCCGCCATGGACCAAAAATATATAGTAGCATTAGAATTATCAGGCACTCAGATAAAAGGCGCCGTGGCCTCCGTGCCCGCCGACTCCGACACCCAATTGGCTATACCCACAATAAAGGCCATAGTGAGTGAGGACAGTGCCGACTGTGTGCAGTATGGACGCGTGCAGAACCTCATAAACGCAGCCAAATGCTCATCATCTGTGATTCAAAAGCTTAACAAAATGCCGGCCATAGCTGATGGCAACGGTAAAATATGTGCTGCCTATGTAGGACTAAGCGGACGCTCCCTGGCATCAGAGCAAGTGACCGCATCTATAGATCTGCCCAACGAGACTGAAATCACCCAGGATATACTGAAAAGACTCTTCATGGATGCGTCAAAAATGGGGTCGCCCAACAGGAAGGTGCTTCGTGTGCTGCCCCGTAAATACATGGTGGACAACCAATCGATGCTCAATCCGGTAGGAGCTATGGGATATCGGCTAAGAGGCGACTTCACACTGGTGACATGCAACCCCACCAACCAGCGCAACCTCGACCTGGTGCTGAAAGAGCGCGTAGGGCTGAATGTGGAAAAATATATAGTGACGCCTCTGGCCCTGGCCGACATGGTGCTGGCCGAAGAGGAGAAGCAGCTCGGATGCGTGCTTATCGACTTAGGCGCACAGACCACCACAATATCGATATACAAAGACCGCGCGCTGCAATACCTTGCCACACTGCCTATAGGATCGCATAACATAACCAGAGACATCTCGCAAGGGCTGAACATGACCATGGAACGAGCCGAAACACTCAAATGCACTATAGGCGACGCCATGGCACCCGCAACCAAGGGCACCGACGACACCGCAAAGATAAACAACTACGTGGTGGCCAGAGCCTACGAATTGGCAGTGAACATCATGGCCAACATCGGATATGCCGGATATACCACAAACGCCCTTACCGGCGGTATCATACTTTCGGGAAGAGGCTCACAGCTGCACAACTTCGATAATCTGCTCGCCAACCAAAGCAAAATGCGCGTGCGCAAAGTCTCTCTGCCTGATGCCGTGGATTTCAATATGGAGCGAAGCATTGACCCTGAAGACTACATGTCGCTGATAGCCATTGTGATAAGAGTGAGCCGCAGCAACAATTTCACTGACTGCGTATCTTTTGCACCTGTACAACAGGAGGACCCCTCCGCACAACAGACCACCGAAACACTGCAAGCTACCGCCCAGCAGCCACCTACACAGGCCACACCTCCACAACCTGCGCAACCTGCGCAACACACCGCATCAGAGAACGACAATGATGACAAATGGGCGCAAGATGATCCCATGCCCGACGGCGATGACTCCGACGATGATACAAACAACAAAGAAAGGAACAGAAAGGATCGCTCCTCCCGTCCGGGATTCATCGAAAGACTAAAAGGAAAATTGGAACGCCTTATATCATCAGAAGGGCTTGATGACGATGCCCAGATATAAAGAAGCCATTTATTCCTCCTAACCAAATAATTAATACACACCTATATATGGATTCAGAATTGCAAAACAACCAGGAGTTCTCCATACCCGACTCCAACTCAACATACTCACCGCAGAAAATCAAGGTGATAGGCGTGGGCGGCGGCGGCAACAACGCCATCAACCACATGTACAACCTCGGGGTGCGCAATGTGTCATTTATCGTGGCTAATACCGATAGGCAAGCCCTCGAAAATTCGCCCGTACCCACAAAAGTACTCCTCGGCCCGAACGTGACAAAAGGTCGCGGAGCCGGCAATGTGCCAGACCGCGCACGCGAAGCCGCCGAAGAAAGCGCAAATGAAATCAACGACCTCTTCGACGATGATACCGACATGGTATTCATCACCGCCGGCATGGGTGGCGGCACAGGCACCGGGGCCTCGCCGGTGATAGCCCGCGTGGCCAAAGAGCGCGGACTCCTTACAATAGGCATCGTCACCATACCATTCCTCTTCGAAGGCCCGAAAAAAATCATGAAAGCCCTGGAAGGAGCAAAGGAAATGGGCAAGTACGTGGACGCTCTGCTTGTGATCAACAACGAGCGACTTAGCGAAATATACCGCGACTACGACTTCCTCAACGCTTTCGGCAAAGCCGACGACATATTATCCATGGCTGCTATCAGCATCTCTGAAATAGTGACATGCGACGGATACATCAACCTCGACTTCAACGATGTGGACAATACGCTGCGCGACGGAGGCACCGCCATAATATCCACAGGCTACGGCGAGGGAGAATACCGAGTGTCAAAAGCCATCGAGGATGCCCTTAACTCGCCCCTGCTGCGCAATACCGACATTTACGGCAGCAAAAAATTGCTGTTCAACCTCTACTTCTCACGCGAGGCCGAAGATAAATTCAAAATCGACGAGACTAACCAGATTACCGAGTTTATTTCCAACATACACAGCGATGTGGACGTAATATGGGGTGTGGCTTTTGACGACTCGCTCGGCAACAAGGTGAAGTTTACCATCCTTGCAGCAGGGTTTGACTCCACAATCACCTCTGACGAAACCGGCGGGCATCAGCCACAAGGATATTCAAAGCCGCAGGCTCACGACTATGCTCCTAAACGCCCCGAAGTACAGCGCACTGCCACACCCGAAAAAGAGAACATTGAGAAAAAGGCACTGGAAGACATGTACGGATCCGACAAACTGCGCGAATTCCAGCGCACTAAGGACGAAAGCCGTTTCATAGTGCTTAAACCTAACCAATTCGATGACGATATAGCCATAGAGGCCATTAACGACAAACCGGCTCTAAACCGCGACCGTCAATCTATCACTGCCGTGCGAGGCTCAGCCCAACACACTGAAAAGAAAGGACCCAAAAGCATCAATTTCGACGACCTCAACTGATACACATCCTATACCCGCAGGCGATAGCATATCCTAAGATAGGCCATCGCCTGTTGTGGTAATTAAATTACACTCTATCTGTATTCATATCACTATATTTATGAGAATCGATTTCATAACCGTGCTGCCTGAAATGATTGAGCCGCTGCTTAATTACTCCATACTAAAACGCGCTCAAAACAAAGGACTTGCCCAACTTGTAGTGCATAATCTACGCGACTACACGCTCAACAAGCACCGCAAAGTGGACGATTATCCTTTCGGCGGCGACGCGGGTATGGTGATACAGGTTGAGCCGGTGGACCGCTGCATCTCTGCGCTTAAGGAGCAGCGCTACTACGATGAGGTGATATTCACGGCTCCCGACGGAGATACTTTCAACCAGAAGATGGCCAACTCTATGTCGCTCCTTAACAATATAATAATACTTTGCGGACACTATAAAGGCATCGACTATCGCATACGCGAACACCTCATCACACGCGAGATATCGATTGGCGACTATGTGCTTACCGGCGGAGAACTGCCGGCTGTGGCGATGGCCGACGCTGTGGTGCGCCTTATACCCGGCGTGATAGGCGATGAACAAAGCGCGCTATCCGACTCATTCCAGGACAATCTGCTGGAGCCGCCGGTGTACACGCGTCCGGCCGAATATAAAGGGTGGGGGGTGCCTGAAATCCTGCTTTCAGGGCATCAGGCTAATATAGACAAATGGAAATACGAGCAAGCTATGGAGCGTACACGCCGACTGCGCCCCGACTTGCTTGAATAACAATCTCACCATTATGATTCTATGATACACTTTGTGATATATGTAATTCTGCATTTTTTGGCTTGTATGCTTTTCTTCATTTGCATCCAACGGCCGATATTCATATTGTACAATCATAAGACAAGCCATGAGCCTATAAGCTTCCGCGATATATGCCAAATATACCGATACGGTTATAAAACGGATATGGCTGTTGCAGCATATCTTACCACATTTCCGCTGATTTTAGGATGGATACATGTGCTATTGCCTATATTTAATCCATACATTATCTTTGTCGTATACGAGATACTTTGTGCTATTGCGGTAAGCCTTATATGTGTGTCGGATACAGCCTTATATAAGTTTTGGCAATTCAAGATAGACAAATCCGTGCTTGTGTATCTACGCAATCTAAAAGGGGCATTTGCGAGCGTGTCGGTGTGGTATTTAGTCATAGCCTTCTCTTTTGTGGCGATAATTGCAGCCGTGTATTTCCTCACTATGTATTATGCCCTTGCCTTTAGTCAAGAGAATATAAAAAATCCGTGGCTACATGGCTTTGCAGAGTACATATACGTGGTATTGATTGGCTTTGTATTTATCGGGCTAATGTTTGCGGCTATACGCGGTATTAATTCACGTCCCAACAGTCCGAGTATCGCATATTATAGTAGTAATATGTTCTGCAATCATGCCGCTATCAATCCGGTGTACAGTTTCATATACTCGCTGTCGATAAAAGAGGAATTCAAAGGCAAATTCGAATTTTTCGACAACGAGGCTTGTGATAATGAAGCACGGGCATTATTTCCCACATCAGGCCATACCGTAAAGAAACTCCTGAAAACCGACCGCCCCAATATAGTGCTGATAATATGGGAGAGCCTATGCGAAGAATATGTAGAGGCCATAGGCGGCAAAAAAGGCGTGACCGACAATATCACCCGTCTGGCTAAGGAAGGCGTGCTTTTCACCAATATGAGAGCCACGAGCTTCCGTACAGATAGGGGCATCGTGGCTATATTAAGCGGTATCATCGGACAGCCCACAACAAGCCTGATAAAATATACGAAAAAACTGCCTAACATACCCGCCTTGCCCCGCACACTCAAATCATTAGGCTACTCCACCACGATAATGCACGGAGGCGACCTAAGCGTGCTGCATAAATCAGACTATTATGCAGCCTCAGGGATGGACAACCTGATAGGGCAGCAGGATTTCTCCGAGAAAGCCCCTACATGCCGATGGGGTATACACGACAACTATATGTTTGAGCGTCTGTATGATAGGGTGGTGGACAGCCCCGCATCAGGTGCGCCATGGATGATAACCCTCCAGACCCTTAGCTCGCATCAGCCTTTCGAGGTGCCATACCATCGTCTTGACCATAAGATATCCAATTCATACGCTTTTGTGGACGATGCCTTCGGAAAATTCGTGGACAAGCTGAAAAAAACACCCCAATGGGACAATCTACTAATCATCGTCACAGGCGATCACGGCATGAATGACAACGATGTGCCATTAGAGCATCATCAACAATCGCACATACCTTTGCTGATGCTTGGCGGCGCGGTAAAAGAGCCGGCCATTATAGACGATATCGTGTGCCAGACCGACATACCTGCCACCATCTTAGGACAAATGGGGGTAGACCATAGCGACTTCCCTTTCAGCCGCGATGTCACAGCCGATACTTACACCACGCCTTTCGCCATGCACAGCTTTACCGACGGATTCGTATTCAGCGACCCTACAGGATACACCGAGTTTGACCTCATATCTGATAAAGCCATAAGAAACGCTGACACCTACCGCGAGCATAAAGGTAAGACAATACTCCAATATTTATACTCAGATTTAGCAAAAAGATGAAAACGGAAAAAAACGGATTTCTTAACAGAGTGCCATGGAGCATCGTAGCCAACTTCATGCTTCTATACATATGCTATGCCATATGCCGAGCTATTTTCTTAGCCATGAATATGCAGTATATCGCCGGAGATATGAGCGGTGCGCATTTTTGGTGGAACATAGTGGCGGGAAGCTTCAAATTTGACACAGCCACTATCTTCTACTGTAATATTCCTTATCTGCTATTGGTACTTCTGCCTTTGCACTACAAGGAGACTCATATTGTACGGATAATCACCAAATGGATATTCGTGGTCATAAACTCACTTAGCATATTGGCCAATCTCGTAGATTGTGTATACTATTCGTACACCCAAAGGCGCACCACAGCTGCAATACTTGATGAATTCGGCAATAATACAAATATAGGCACAGTGGTGGGGACCGAGATTATTAACAGCTGGTATCTTGTGGTAGCGGCGATAATCATGATTTTAATGTTATGGAAATGCTACCGGCCATCAGTATACGACTTTAAGGCGAACTCATTGAAAAAATACTATGTTTCTCGCACCGTATGGCTTATAATCATAGGCATGATATCAGTCATAGGCATGAGAGGATACGCATTCACCACATCGAGCCGTCCGCTTGCGGTGAACGATGCCCACGAATATGTCAACGATCCTTCACAAGCCGGAATCGTGGTGAATACCACTTTCTCGATTCTTCGCACCGCCCAGAAAAGGAAAGCAAATATACCGGTATTCTTCAATGACTCATATCAGCTTGACGCTTACTTCACACCGCTGCATTATCCTAAAGACAGCGCGAATGTCGACAAGAAGAATATCGTGATATTGATAGTGGAGAGTTTCGCGGAGGAATTCATCGGTGCGCGCAATAAGACACTTGACGGAGGCACCTATAAAGGATATACCACTTTTACCGATTCGCTATTGAATCATGCCACTACATGGGAGCATACCTACTGCAACTCATGGGTAAGCATAGACGCAATGCCGGCGGTGTTATCGTCTATACCCAAGATGTATGTGTCATTCATACTCACTCCATATTCCCTCAACGACATACCGGGTATAGCCAAGGAATTGGATGAGTGGGGGTATCACACCGCCTTTTTCCACGGAGCCGAAAATTCATCGATGGGATTTCACGCCTTCGCCAATTCATCAGGATTCAAAGAATATTACGGGCGTACTGAATACGATAAGGACCCGAGATTCAACGGCGAGAAAGATTTTGACGGCACATGGGCCATCTGGGATGAGGAATTCCTGCAATTCTTCGCTCTGAAGATGACGGAGATGCCTCAGCCTTTCTTCACATCAATATTCACAGCCACCTCGCATCATCCGTTTGCAATACCCGAACGCTACAAGAATGTGTACCTAGACGAAGGCAAATGGGAACTTCATAAGTGTATACGATACACCGACAACGCCATTCGCCAATTCTTCAATACAGCCAAAAAGCAGCCGTGGTACGATAATACCATATTCGTGATTTGCGCCGATCATGCAAGCAGCAAGACCACCCATCCGGAGTACATGACATCATTAGGAAAATTCAGAATTCCTATCATAATCTATGATCCTTCAGGCGAATTACCCACCGGCACACAGCCGGGTATTGCGCAGCAGATCGATATAATGCCCACCTTGCTTAATATCCTTGGATACGACAGACCATATGTAGCCTACGGAAAAGATCTTTTCGCCACAAAGCCTGAGGACACATGGGCTTTCAATTTCCATAATATACCTCAATACATCAAGGGCGATTATATACTGCAATATGACGGCTACAAGCCATCCGGCCTTTACCGTTTTGCCACCGACAGCCTTATGCAGCATAACCTGCTTGAATCAGGCGACTATGACAAAGCCTATGTGAAGCAGATGGAGCATGAGATGCAGGCAATACTCCAAAGCTATGAGATGCGTATGAGAGCCGACAGCCTAAGAGTGGAACAATAACGACTAAACTGTGCGACGATAATATAACTTTAAAAATACAACTTTAAATCTATATTAATGAACAAACGAATTATTTCATTAATGGTAATGGGTGTGGCCACAGCAGGCATATTCGCCCAAAAGCCTATGCAGGCGCCATCAGGCGGCAAACAAATCAGTGATCATCTGATTGGCATTTTCTTTGAGGATATCAGCAGTGCGGCCGACGGAGGCCTAAATGCAGAACTTATCCAAAACGGATCTTTCGAATTCAGCCCCGTGGAACGTGACGGTTGGGGACCGGGCACAGCTTGGCGTATGATACGTCCCGGACACTCTTTGGGCAATCTTGAGGTAAAGCAGCAAAATCCTATACATCCCAATAATCCCAACTATATGCGCCTTACCATAGAGAGGACACGCGAGTTTAAGGACTACAACGGATGGCGCGGATTTGGTATACGCAACGACGGGTTTGACGGCATAAGCGTAAAGAAAGGCGAGGATTACGATTTCTCGATATTTCTGCGCAATGTATCGGGAGATAACAAGAAAGTGCGCGTGGCATTAGTGGAACCTCAACACCGTGCCGACCCTAAACTTCTGGCAGAGAGCGTCATTGACATTGACAGCAACGATTGGAAAAAATACGAGTGTGTACTCAAGCCCTCAGAGGATTGCAAAAATGCGTCGTTATGGATTCTTGTACTCGACAATGGTGTGGTGGATCTTGACATGGCTTCACTCGTCCCCGCGGATACATATATGGGGCATGGTCTCCGTAAGGATCTGGCTCAGTCGCTTGCTGACCTGAATCCCAAATTTCTGCGTTTTCCGGGCGGATGTGTGGTACACGGCGGAGGCGACGGATTTTGGAACACATACCGCTGGAAAGAGACCATCGGTCCGAAAGAGACACGCAAACAGCAGAAAAACACATGGGGATACCATCAGTCGATGGGTTTAGGCTATCAGGAGTACTTCCAGCTTTGCGAGGACTTAGGCATGGAGCCGCTGCCTATTCTTCCTTGCGGTGTAAGCTGCCAGGGCACAAACGGAGGTTGGGAGATGTGGCCTGACCAGGCACAGGATGCCTGTGATATGAAGGATATGGACGAGTGGCTGCAGGATGCCCTTGACCTTATAGAATGGGCCAATGGCGATGTCACCACCAAATGGGGTAAAGTACGCGCAGACAATGGGCATCCGGCCCCCTACAACCTCAAATACCTCGGTATAGGCAATGAAGAAAAGATTTCCCCCGAATTTGAGGAACGCTTCAAATACATATACGACCGCATACAGGCCGCACATCCAGAGATTGTGATTGTGGGCACTGCCGGACCAGGCTCACATCCGGGCAATCCCGACTATGAGAACGGGTGGAGACTTGCCAATGAGACAAATCTTCCTATCATAGACGAACATTATTACGAGCCGCGCGAGTATTTCATGAATTCGCGCCAATACGATGTATATCCTCGTGACCGCAAGACCACAGTGTATCTCGGCGAATATGCCGCAAAGGACAAGAAACTGATTGATGCCCTCGCCGAGGCTCTGTATCTGCTGCATGTCGAACGCAACGCCGACGTGGTGGAGATGACTTCATATGCGCCTCTTTTCGCGCGTAAAAACGCCACAAACTGGAATCCTGACCTCATCTATTTCGACAATGACTCAGTATATCCTACTTGCAGCTATTACGTGCAGCAGATGTTCGGACAGTCGGCCGGCGACTATTATTATGGCGACTGTGTGACAATAGTTGACCCCGACAAATCTGAGGGCGAAGGCTATTTGCAAGAACAATCTGTAGTGCTTGACTCTAAAAACAGAGCACTTTACGTGAAGGTATGCAACGCTACGGACAAGGAAAAGATTGCAAATCTTGACCTTTCCCGCTTCAAGGTAAAGGGGATGGCCGAAAAGACCACACTGACAGGTAATCGCGATGACGAGAATAATTTCGATTCACAACCAATATCCCCGATAAAGGAGAGCATAAAGGCTTCTAAAAAGGCATCCCTTAACCTGCCACCCTATTCTTTCACGATAATCAAATACAATCTCTGATTTTACTTTCATCCCGCATTTTCAAGGGTGTGTGTCAAGATTTTGACGCACACCCTTTTTTATACAAAAGGTATCTTGAAGAAAAGCGAAACGACCAAAAGAACAATTTTTTGTCCTGAGAATCCATATTTATATTTGAAGTGTCATAATAATTCATGTTACTAATTTGTTATAAATTTAAAAATATTTTTTCAAATAACTTTACACTCATGTTTCGACTATTTAACTATTACAGATTCATTCCGGCGACATTTACATTTATTGTATTGTCGTCTTGTGGGCATAGCAATCCAGAGATTCATGGAGGGAACACAGACCCGGTAAGGGTAAAAATGATGACCGCGAACCCCTTGGTATCCGCTATGTCTGACGCTTATTCCGGCACGGTGGAAGCCGGGAGTTCGACCACACTCAGTTTTTCAACAGCCGGTACTATCAACCAAATTAACGTGACCGAAGGGCAACGTGTGGCTAAAGGTCAATTAATAGGCAGTGTTGACGGCGCTTCAGCCAAGAATGCCTATGATATAGCACTGGCTACTCTTCGTGAAGCGCAAGATGCCTATAACCGCATGAAAAAGCTACACGATGCCAACGCTCTGCCAGAAATGCAGTGGGTATCGGTACAGGAAAAACTCAAACAGGCCGAGGCTGCCGCGGCAATCGCTAAAAAAGGCATGGGCGACACCGACTTACATTCACCCATTTCGGGAGTAGTGGCACACAAACTTACGGATGTAGGACAGATGGCAGCTCCGGGCATACCGGTAGTAGAGATAATGGATATATCCACTCTGAAAGTAAAGATTTCAGTGACGGAATCCGACCTTGCCAACATGAAGACCGGAGATGAAGCCACCATTACGATAGGCGACCGCACATATACCGGGAAACTTGTGGAGAAAGGCGTGGCAGCAAACTCGCTTTCGAGAAATTATGACGTAAAATTCAGGATTACCAATCCTGACGACAATCTTTTGCCCGGCATGATCTGCAATGTGATTGTTGAAGGCATAACACCGACGCAAGGTGCAGACTCCTCCGCTGAAATAGTATTGCCTCCCCAGGCTGTAGTGCTTGATTTTGACAACAGCAGCTATGTATGGATCAGCAAGAATGGTGTGGCTCAAAGAAAGAGAGTGGAGATAGCGGGACTTGATTCCCGCGGCATAATTATAAAAAGCGGACTGAATCCTACAGACAGCGTGATAGTAGAGGGTCAGCAGAAACTCAGCAGCGGACTCAAAGTGGTATCTGTAAACTGATGTGATATGGAAAAATTCAAGAATCCCAATATAGTATCCTTCGGCTTGCAGTATAGGCGCATTGTGCTGCTTATCACTACGGTGCTGA
>N._stephensi_709_foregut__coassemble_168_pt1 | contig 26314 bp, 21 predicted proteins | sample N__stephensi_709_foregut__metabat2_low_PE_014 | metagenome-assembled genome bin N | reverse complement strand
ATCGCTACGAAGCCGAGCCAATCGTCACCCCTTATTACAAAATCAGCAAGAAAGTGGCCATTGGTCTCCCGGTAGGTCAAATCCTATATCATATCATTCGCGATAAAGCCAATCGTCATAGGCATTGAGAATGTAGACCTAAACCGGACTCATTCTTCTGAATAAGGATGAATGAGTGCTAATTTTATAGATTGCGTAAAAAGACTTGTGCATTTTATGATATAGATACCCGAAGCCCCGGAGGGGCGTGATTGTGTTTAACCCATGGCAAGAAAGCGAAATGAGCGTGCCGTAGGCCGCGAATGTAGCTTTCGCCGCCATGGGTGGGAGTGCGTTTCAAGTTGTGAGGATGCTGGATGCCCTACTAAATTGCTATCTGCTTAAATCCGGATATTCTCGTCGCTGGCCACGAACACACGATATTCGCCGGGGGCAAGTTGTGTGGGCATGGACACCTCATCTGTGAATATATCAGCGGTACCGTCGATGTCCGGAGCCTCATCCACAAACTTCACGGGAGCGGTGTCGGCTCCAAGATTTACAAACACTATCACCCTCTTGCCCTCTTTCTGGCGTGAGAACACATAAATGTCAGGTTTCTCGGTGGCATAACGCACCATTTCACCGCCTTTATTGCCGGCAGCGAGTGCAGGTTGTGTATGTTTCAGATTATTAAGGGTCTGGTAGAAAGTGAAATATTCATTTCGCGGTTCCCACTGCGGAGCTTTATCTTTTTCGAAGAATTCGAAGGCACGGTTCATGCCTGTCTCCTGACCGGTATAGATAAGCGGCATACCTGGAAGAGTGTACATCAGTACCGCAAATGCCTTGTTGAGGTTACCGAGTCGCTCGAATTCTGTTCCTTCCCACGAATTGAGGTCATGGTTGGTGGTCATATTCATCAGATATGAATCGCCCGGATACTCTTCAGCTTGCAATGAAAGCAGCGAATCGATAGCAAGAGCGTTCTTGGCCGGGAATTTTATAGGTTCTTCGCCTTCTTTCTTGAATGTATACTGTCCGGAGGTAGCGGCAATGGCACTCCATAAATCTTTCATCGGCCAATTATAGCCTGCATCAAAAGCGTTGACCTGCAATTCGGGTTTGCTGGCTTCGGCAAGCATAAACAGGTTGGGCTGCACGCTTTCGAGTTCTTTACGGGCATCATCCCAGAAATCTGTGGGCACCTCGCCTGCCACATCGCATCTGAAGCCATCCACACCCACTTCCTCTACCCAGAATCTAAGCGCATCGATCATGCCTTTACGCATTTCGGGGTTGGAGTAGTCTAATTTGTAGGTATCCGTCCAGTCGTAAGGACCGAACATCTCGCCCTTATCATTTTTCATATACCAGTCGGGGTGCTCGGATACCCAGATATTGTCGCAGCCCGTATGGTTGGCCACCCAGTCGATAATCACTTTGAAGCCCATATCATGAGCTTTTTTGACTGTGGACTTAAACTCGTCGAGAGTGCCGAACTCGTGATTAAAGCTCTTGTAATCCTTTATGGCATAATAGCTGCCGAGTGTGCCCTTACGGTTCTTTTCGGATATTTCATGCACCGGCATAAACCACAGCACATCCACACCGAGGTCTTTGAGCCGCGGGAGCTGTCTGTCGAAAGCTTTCAGCGTGCCCTCGTCGGTCATCTGACGGAGATTCACCTCGTAGATTACGGCATCACGTGTCCACTCCGGATGCTTTACTTTTGTCATAGTGCTACCGTCTGAGTCAGCACAGTGGTCGCCCGAACTCTTACTGCACCCGGTAAAGAGGGCTATCAGGCTTAATAGGAAAGGAAACTTGCTCATATATTTTAATTTTGGTTATACTATTCGATTTTATAATTAGAAACAATCCAAATCCCCCAAAGATTTGCCAAAACTTGAATAATCAGGTATTTTCGCTAAAATTCTACACTATCTTCTCCGATCCGAATTTTATGCCCCTCTTCACACGCTTTCTGTAAGTCCAAAAGCTATCGAAGCACATAATAGTTATGAATACTATACCACACAACTGAAACCACGCTTTTCCGGAATCCGGATTCACTATCACATCCCATGTCCGACCGATTGTGCACAATATTCCTATCACAAAACATGCGGCCGAAATATTGCGGTTCACTCTATTGCTGATTCTTATCATAAGTCCTGCAATTTGTTTATTCAATTATGAAAATGCAAATTTATAGAATTGTACCTTAAAAACCAAGCGTTTTTCAATGAAAAAATTTTTCGTGAAAAAAATCTCAAAGAGCAACGAATCGTCGATTTTGTGCGCGCTTTTATGAAATGAATCATCGATTTTGTGTGATTTCTATCAGAATGAATCATCGATTTTATGTAAATATTTGCATAATCGATTGTAAATTATTACCTTTGTGGCGCACTACACTATTAATCTGTCAGATTAATGGTATTCAATCAAATTTATAAGAAAATGTACCGTAAAGCATACACAAAATTATTGGAATGGAAGAATTCTGCAAAGAGGAAACCTTTGCTGATTTTTGGTGCTCGTCAAGTGGGCAAGACATGGCTAATGAAGGAATTTGGAAAACGGGAGTATATAAATGTAGCATACATAAACTGCGATAAAGAGCCATTAACCAAAGAAATTTTCGAGAAAGACTATGATATCGACCGACTAATCCTCGGATTCCAGGCGATAACAGGACAAAGCATCGAAAAAGGGAACACCCTTATCATATTGGACGAACTGCAAGAGGCGCCAAGGGGGCTTCATAGTCTTAAATACTTCTGTGAGGATGCGCCAGAGTACCATATCATGGCAGCCGGATCTCTACTCGGAGTTACGCTTAACCACAATGAATCATATCCTGTGGGAAAAATTGATATTATTAATCTATACCCCTTTGATTTTGAGGAATTCTTATTAGCTTTAGGCAAAGACACGCTTTGCCAAATACTTGCGAAAAATGACGCTGATATTGTAAATCCACTCTCATCAAAGTTAAAAGATTATCTTTATCAATATTATTATGTGGGCGGTATGCCTGAAGTAGTAAAAAGCTATATTGAGGATAAGGATCTTAATAAGGTCAGATCCATACAATCCGAGATTTTAGATGCTTACCGCAAGGATATTTCAAAACATACTTCTAAAACAGAATCAATACGTATAGGGCAAGTTATTTCAAGTCTACCCTCACAATTGGCAAAGGAAAACAAGCGTTTCATTTACGGTGTCGCAAAAAAAGGAGGTAGGGCGGCTGACTTTGAATTGGCTATTCAGTGGCTTATGGATGCCGGATTAGTATATAAAGTAAGTAGGGTACAAAAAATATCCGCGCCTTTGAAGTTTTATGAGGATATATCCGCGTTCAAATTATTCTTTCTTGATGTCGGACTTTTGTCGTGTATGTCGGATGTACCTGCAAGGATAATTCTTGGAATCAACAATTATCTTGAGGAATATAAAGGAATGTTGGCTGAAGAATATGTGGCACAGCAACTTTATTCGGCCGGAATGAGACTATATTATTGGAGCAACGACAGAACACCCGCCGAACTTGACTTCGTAATCCAATGCGGAAGTAGAATCTATCCAATAGAGGTAAAAGCAGGCGAGAATGTACGTGGTAAATCGATAGCTCAATTTGTGAAGGAGCATCCTGATTACAGGGGCATACGTTTTTCTATGCTCGATTATAAAGAACAAGAATGGCTGACAAATATACCCTTATATTCGCTTCCTTTTTGGGCTACACAATGCATAATTCACTGATACACCCAAGCAGTTTGCAGGATTTTTTCGCCATATTGTCACACAAGCTCAATAAGGATATTCAGAACCTAACGTTTCACCCACCAAGATTCTACTGCTTGGGAATCTCGATGATGGTGCGAGACGTGGCGCGTATCGGGCCATAAAAAGAAGCCCGGCCGCGGCGGAACGTGGAATCAATATATCCCACAGCCAAATCACTGTCCTTGTAGAGATTGATACTTACATCTCCCGAACCTATACGCCCATTGAAATGGAAAGAGACATTAGCCTCGCCGTTTTTTGATTCTTTGTAAGAATAGTTGGAGACAGTGCCTTTGAACGTGAAAGGATAGAACAACCCATAGTTTAGGGCCAATTGTATGGTGCACTCCTCACCCTCCACCATTATGAAATTCAGATTATCCGACACGTAAAGCATACTGCTTTGTCCAAGGGTAATACGATTGGCCGTAAGCACAAAATCGCGGTTCTGCATCAGTGTCTTAGCCACAATATGAGAAATAGAGTCTTCATATGCTTGCTGCGGATCCTTTGGTTTAGCAGCTCCACATCCCGTCATTGCCAATATAGACATTGCAATGCTTAATATAACGAATAGCTTTGTTCTCATAATTCAATAGTTTTAAATGACCGTAATATATAGTAAACAATTGAAAGATAAAAATATTATATATTACGGTCATAAATTTTATGTCAGCAGTCGCCATTTTTCGACATCCCGTCAAGGATATCGCGCACTTTCGTCTCTCTATCGGCAAGTGATTTCCGTAAAGGCGAAACGGCAGAGGGGTCAACTATTTCCAGAGCTGCATATCGGTTTTCGTTATCGAGCATTGTATCAAGAGGCACGTCCGGAGCCGGGGCATCAATAGTGAGTGGCGATTTACCTTCGGCAGCCAATCGCGGATCGTATCTGTAAATATCCCAATATCCGGTATGTACAGCTGTTCTCTCCTCCACGATAGAATGTGACATGCCCGTGCGTATGCCATGCTCTATACATGGGCAGTATGCTATCACTATCGAAGGTCCGGGATATGACTCGGCTTCGATAAGAGCCCTAATCGTCTGCATATAGTTGGCTCCAAGCGCCACCTGTGCCACATACACGTTGCCGTAGGTCATCATCATGCGGCCAAGATCTTTCTTGATGGTACGTTTGCCATGAGCGGCATATCCGATAGCTGCACCGAGAGGTGTGGCCTTGGATGTCTGTCCGCCCGTGTTGCTATAGCACTCTGTATCCATCACAAGTATATTGATGTCTATATTCTGAGCCAACACATGGTCAAGGCCGGCAAAGCCTATATCGTATGCCCATCCGTCGCCACCGATCACCCATACCGATTTCTTGCCGAGCATATCAGCTCCGGCTATAATCTCCCGGGCAGCATCGCCATGTGATTCTGACAAAACCTTAATCAACTCTTCACCTGATGTCTGCGACATTTTAGCATCATCGAAAGCTTCCATCCAAGCCGATAAGGCCGACTTCACGTTTTGCGGTGTCGAAGCATCAGAAAGCATACTTTGGGCAACCGATTTAAGAGCCTCGCGGCGGTGATTATAGGCTGTGGCTATACCATAACCATATTCGGCATTATCCTCAAATAGAGAATTCCCCCACGCCGGGCCATATCCGTCTCGGTCAGCACAATAGGCCACGCTCGGATAGTTGGCTCCCCATATTGATGAGCAGCCGGTGGCATTAGCTATAGTCATACGCTTACCAAACAATTGTGTGAGCAACTTCACATACGGAGTCTCTCCACATCCGGCACATGCTCCTGAGAATTGCAGAAGAGGCCGCATCATCTGAGTGCCTTGCACGGTATTGAGCGGAAGGATACCCTCTTTCTCCGGTACCGATTCCGAAAAAACGCGTAGCGGCTCCTGTGTATCAAGCTGAGTGGCTAAGGGCTTCATATCCAAGGCATGACCGGGACAAATCACCGCACATGACCCACACCCGGTGCAATCGGCAGTGTAGACCTGTATGCGATAGCGCAAATCCGTGTGGTTAGGGAAATGGCACTGCTTGGTGACAAATGCCGAAGGAGCATCCTTAATCTCTTCATCAGTAGCAAGCACTGGCCTTATTGCCGCATGAGGACACACAAGCGAACACTGCGTGCATTCTATACATTTGTCGGGATTCCATTGCGGCACATTTATGGCTATCCTGCGTTTTTCCCAAGCGGTAGTGCCGAGAGGCAATACACCGTCCGGCGAAAATACTGATACAGGAAGTTTATCACCCTCAAGTCCCATACATGGTCTTGCTATAGTAGCAACGAATTTATCGGTGGCATTTGCATAGACTTGCGGCCTTGTATTATCTGCCACATCTGCGGCATCAGCCCAATCTGAAGGGATATCCACTCGCTTTAACGCCTCTATAGTCATGTCGATAGCCTTGATATTACTATCCACCACATTCTTTCCCTCGTGTATATATACTTTCGATACCTTATCTTTCAATGCTTTAATAGCCACATCGGTATCTACATCGGTGCTAAGATGCAAGAACACCGTCTCCATAATGATGTTTATTCTCACTCCGAGATTATTAGCCGCAGCTATTTCCGTGGCATTGATATTATACAACACGGCACGCTTCTTAGCCAAATCTGCTTTCAGACGAGAGGGAAGCCTTACGGATAGTTCATCATTGTTCCAAGTGGAGTTAAGCACAAATGTTCCCCCTTGTTTCAGTTTGGAGCTTAAATCAAATCTGTGCACATATGTGTCTTTATTACAACCGATATAGTCAGCCTCCTCTATGCCGTATTCAGCCGTAACGGGAGAATCGCCATATCTTAGTTCGCCTATGGTATATCCTCCTGATTTCTTTGCGGAATAGTGGAAATATACCTGTGCGTATTTGCCTAATGTATCCGACAGAATACCGGCAGCCATGCGCGTGGCGCCCACCGTACCATCCGAGCCCATGCCATAAAATACACATTGTCTTACCCCTTGATGCGTGTACACTGAAGTATCGGGAACAGACAATGATAATCCGGTGACATCATCATCTATACCTACGGTAAATCTCTTTTTCGGGGTATCTGAAGCAGCGTTTATGAATACAGCTTCCGCCATTTGCGGATTAAATTCTTTACTTGACAGACCATAACGTCCACCTAATACCTTGGCATCCACACCCGCATCATGCACTGCGGCTATTGTATCGAGGAATAGTGGTTCGCCCTGTGCACCGGGTTCTTTTGTACGGTCAAGGGCAATGATGCATTTCGCGGTTTCGGGTATCGACTCAATAAATCTGTCAGCACAAAACGGCCGATATAGCCTTACGGCAAGCACGCCGGTTTTCATTCCTGATGAGTTGAGCCTGTCAGAGGCTTCTCGCAGTGTCTCGGCGGCTGATCCGATAACCACAGCCACTTGTTCGGCCTGCGGATGTCCATAGTAATCAAACAAGTGATACTGCCTGCCCGTCACCTTAGCTATTTCGTCAAGCACGCCGGTTAATATTTCAGGGAAAGCATCATAGTATTTATTTGCCGCTTCGCGATTTTGGAAATACACGTCGGGGTTCTGAGCCGATCCTCGCAAATCAGGGTGCACGGGATTCATGGCACGCTTGCGAAATGCGGCCACAGCATCTCTATCTACCATCTTCGACATTGTGTCATATGGTATGGTATCAATGGTGGACAACTGATTGCTTGTGCGCCACCCGTCAAAGAAATGCAATACGGGCACTCTGCTTTTTATAGCGGTGAGATGTGCGGCCAGCGCAAGGTCCATCGTCTCCTGCACCGATGCCGAAGCGAGCATGGCAAATCCGGTGGAGCGGCATGCCATCACATCCTGATGATCGCCGAAGATGCTAAGGGCTTGTGTAGCCACCGACCGTGTGCCCACATGAAACACGGCAGGAAGCAACTCGCCGGAAATCTTGAACATGTTAGGAATCATAAGCAGCAAGCCCTGTGAGGAAGTGAATGTGGTGGCCAATGCCCCTCCGGCAAGAGCGCCATGGGTGGCACCGGCAGCCCCAAGCTCGCTCTCCATCTCTTTCACTTTCATGGTGGAGCCGAACACATTGAGCCTGCCTTGCTGACACCACTTATCAGCTGTCTCGCCCATCGATGCAATAGGGGTAATGGGATAAATTGTGGCCACATCGCTAAGGGCATAGGCCACATATGTAGCGGCAGTGCAGCCGTCTTGTATCATCTTCATATGGATTGTTGTTTGGAGTTTACAGTTGATATTATGTATAATCGCATAATTAAATAATGTCAATCCTCTCACAAATGTTTAGTTCTGATTGTGCAAAAGTGCTTGATTTATTAAGGAAATTTTCGTAACTTTGCGGTCTAAAAACCAAAATCGCCTTATGGAAAACCCAAAGGAATATCTGCCTACCGACAAAATGAGCGTACTCATCAACGACAACCCAATGCTGCTGATGACAATGAGCCGTTTTGGCATGTCGCTGGGCTTCGGAGAAAAAAACGTGGAGCAGACATGCGACTCCCAGGATATCGACTGCAATACCTTTCTGGCCATATGTAATTTCATATCCTTCAACAAGGTAAGCACCGATCACCTGTCGGTAGACGCGCTTCTCAACTATCTGATTAACGCTCACACATATTTTCTCGACTTCTGTCTGCCGCGCATACGCCGCAGGCTTATCGAGGCTATCGACTGTTCGGCTAATGACGAAATCGGGTTCCTGATTCTAAGGTTCTACGATGACTATACCGCCGAGGTGCGTAACCACATGAACTATGAAAACGTGACCGTGTTTGAGTATGTGAAGAAGCTCCTTGACGGTGAAAAAACCGACAACTACAGCATCAATGTGTTCGCATCGGGGCATCACAGCATACACAACAAGCTTAAAGAGCTTAAGGAAATCATCGTGAGATACCTGCCGCAGAAAGAGAACAATCTGCTTAACGCCGTGCTTTTTGACATTATCAGCTGCGAGAACGACCTTATCTCACACTGCAAAGTGGAAGACCAGATATTCGTGCCGGTAGTGGCTAATCTGGAGCGGCGAATAGCCGACAATAAGGTGGAGTTCTCACCGCAAATCGAGATTAAGGATGATGACGACAATGAGCTTAGCCCGCGCGAACGCGATATAATCGCCTGTGTGGCCCACGGCATGTCGAACAAGGAAATAGCTGACCACCTGTGCATTTCTATCAATACCGTCACGACTCACCGCCGCAACCTTGTACAAAAATTACAGATACATTCTCCTGCAGGTCTGGCAATTTATGCCGTAATCAACGGTATCGTGGACATTAAGTCGCTTGCCTCCAACCTGTAATAGCAGCTGATTTTTGTTTAGATTTTAAATTTTATGACGATGGACAATAGTTACAAGCATCGTTTGGATTTGCAGATGCGCTTCAAGGACATCGACCTTTTCGGTCATGTCAACAACAATGTGTACTTCGAATATTTCGATTTGGGCAAAGTAAGATATATTGAGGCTACCCTCGCCGAGCTCTTCAACCCACACGCCGACGCGGCTGTGGTAGCAAATATCAACTGTGATTTTCTGCGCCCTACCCTACCCGATGAGTCTTTGGCCGTGGAGACACGCACCGATGCCTTAGGCGAACATTCCTTCACGCTAAAGCAGCGCGTACTCAACACCCTTACCGGCGAGGTAAAATGCGAGGCTACAGTGGTGATGGTATGCTTTGATACTCGCACCGGCAAGAGCAAGGTGATACCTGATGCCTGGAAGGAACGCATAACCAATTACGAAAATAGCCTGATCTAACCAAATTTCAATGACTCTTTCAAGCACGGCCGGCATAACCCTCGGTTGAGGACTATGCCGGCCACGCTCATTGCTTATTTTTTTGTGTCATTTCTTCTGCTGGAAGAGCCAGTCGCGTACTGTTGCTATACGGTATGCGTAGTCAAACGAATACATATGTTCGCTGCCTTCTCCGCTTTCAGGAAGCACGGTTTTAGGCTCGAATACAAATATATTCACTGGTGCGCCTTTTTCAAGCATAGTCCGGGCGAGATCGTTCTGAGTAGTTTCAGGTAGTTTGGCACTCCATTCGGCATAGGTGTACTGCACACCCTCTTTTCGGGCGGCCTCTTCCATAGGCTCCATACACTTATACGCTTTGCCCTCGTGTCCGGCTATGAAATATACGTATTTGTGTTTCACAAGCTGGTCAAACGAGTCGGTGTCGCCCTTACAATCCACAAAAATCGATGCCGCGAATGTGTCAGGGTACTTCACATCGTAGTACATGGAAATCATACCTCCCATCGACTGTCCGGTGCTGTATATACGGCTTTGGTCAACGTTATTTTCCGTAGCCGCGTCCTTCATCAGGCGCAACGCTATATCCACCTCGTCGGTGCATTTATAGTCATCGTTGATAGCTACCTGCGAGAACTGTGGCACCAGCACATAGCATGGGTTCTTCGCCTGGGATTCGTCGGTGGCCCATACCAATGCGCCATATCCCCGGGTTAAGGGCGTAGTGGCATCTTCGCCCACAGTGCTTGCGTCGGAGATATAAAGCACAAGCGGATATTTTTTGTTGGCTTCGATGTTTTTGGGTGTATATAGATTATACTTCATGGTCTTACCCGTCACGGCATCCTTATATTCATACTGCTTGAATTGCGGAGCCACATCTTTTATCATAGTCTGTAATGCGGCATCTTCGCTCTTGTCAATCATAGGGCGATAACCTTTCATATCGGTGCTATCCTGTTCGGTCTTCTCTTTGTCGGCTGCAGATGAGCCACCACATGAAGTCGCCAACATTGGTAATGCCAAAATAGCGGCCGAGGCCATGATAGCCCTCACTGTCGTTGATTTTAATTTCATAGATCTGTCTTTTAATTTTAACTCTATTATTATAGAATAATTTTGCCCGCCGATTTGTTCATTTACCAAAAAATTTATAGTCATTTGCCCAAATTTAGGAGCTGACTTGTTGTATGATTGCGATATAGTTTGTAAATTTGCAGCAAGTATACGATACGACAATGAAAATATTTTCGCCCAAAGATATAAACGAGATTTTCAGATACACCATTGAGCATGAAGGCGTGTCGATGACCGAGCTTGTAAACCGAGCCGGAGCGGCCGTAGCCAAGGAGGTATCTGACAGGTGCGCCCCCGACACATCCATAGTGGTGTTTGCCGGCTGGGGGCTTAATGGAGCGTATGCCCTGGCAAGCGCGCGCATGCTGCTCGAATGTGGGTATTCGCCGGAGATTTACCTTTTTAACATCGGAGGCAACCGCATATCCGGCGACTGCGCCAATCAGAAGAAATTTCTGCAAAAGCAATTCCCCAAAGCCGGTTTCCACGAAATCACCATTAACTTTGACATCCCTGAGCTTGAAGAGGACTGTGTGGTAATCGACGGCCTTTTCGGCATCGATATCGACCGGCCCATACCCAAGAGCTTCAGTATGCTCATACGCTCTATCAACGAATCAGGGGCTTCAGTGGTATCGATAGAAATCCCATCGGGGCTCTTCAGCTTATGGAATACCAATAATGCTATAGCCCGCGACATCATACATGCCACGCTCACCCTATGCATCGGCTCGCCGTGTCTTGCCTTTTTCATGAATGAGAATATAGGACTGGTGGGCCAATGGAAGGTAATAGACATAGGACTAAGCCTTCAGGCCTTGGCTGATACCGGCTCTCCGTATTATCTGGTGACGCAGCACGATGTGCGCCGCCTATTGCGTCCCCGCAGGCCTGATACGTCCAAGGCCGATTACGGGTCTGCTTTTATATGCGCCGGATCATACGGCATGATGGGAGCGGCCGTGCTCGCGGCCAAGGGGTGCTTGCGAGCCGGTGCGGGTAAGCTCACATGCTATGCACCGAAATGCGGCTACCAGATACTGCAGACGGCTGTGCCTTGCGCCATGTACATGGCCGACGCATCGGAAAGCTTCATCTCGCGCATCACACCGTCAAGAGAGTATCAGGCCACAGCTGTGGGCCCGGGCATAGGCACCGCCGACGCCACCGTAAACGCTCTTGAGGCATTCCTGAAATTCTCATCTTCCAAGCAGCATCCTCTTGTAATCGATGCCGATGCCCTCAATTGTATCGCTGTGCGCCCGATAATGATGAATTACATACCTGCATACTCGGTACTCACGCCTCACGCCGGGGAGTTCGACCGTATATTCGGTCAGCAGCCTTCTTGCGAGGCTCGACTGCGTAAGGCCGCGGAAATCACAGCGTACCACAATATCGTGATGCTCATAAAAGGCAGGTACACGGCCATAGTGCGTCCCGACGGTAAGATATACTTTAATTCATCAGGCACACCGGCATTGGCCACGGCAGGCAGCGGCGATGTACTCACAGGCGTGATTACGGGACTTATCGCTCAAGGGTACACCCCTGAGACAGCATCGGTGATAGGAACATATGTGCATGGCATGGCCGGCGAGATTGCCGAACAGACATACAGCAGCTATGGAGTCACCGCAGAGGATGTGGCTGATGCCGTGGGCAAATCAATCCATTTATTGCTAAAATGACAATCTAAAACCATATGAAAATAAAACCCATCATAGTAGCCGCGGCTTTGGCAGTGTGCATGAGCGCCCCGGCTCAACGCGTGACCAAACTCACGGCTTCCAAAGCAAACGACTTCGGTATAGCATACTCTTTGCCTAATACGGTTTTTGATATAGTGATTGAGGCTCAGTTCACCGAACGCGCACCGGGAGAGTTCGCCAATTATGCCGGACTTTATCTTAACGCCGATAATGCTATCACGGAGCCGCAATACTCTGCTATGGTGAAGAGTGTCACAGTGGTGCCGCGCGGCATACCGGCTGAGGACAACAGATGGCTGATTGACTTCAAAGGCACAGGCATCACTTATGTGATGCTCAATGAGGCCGGAGTGCCGCTGTCGATAAATCTTGAGAATGTACCTGCCGACGCGCCTGCGCCCTCACTACCTAAGGCACAAAAGGCACAACCTACGCCTCTGGAAACTGATGCGGCTCAATATGCCATAACTCAGGATATGATACAGAGCACTTCGGTGGGAAAACGCGCCCAGCTTGCATCACAACGCATTTTCGAACTCCGCGAGATTCGAAGCGACCTTATTTCGGGCAACGCGGAGAATACCCCACCCGACGGCGAGTCGATGCAGCTTATGCTAAATAATGTGGCTGCGCAGGAGGCAGCCCTTAACGCTATGTTTGTGGGCACGGAGAAGACATGGACCGACGTGAAGACCATAACGTATACACCCACAGACGAGTCAGAATCCGAACCAGTAATAATCGCCCGGGTATCGCCTTTGAAGGGCATAGTGGCTCCCGATGATTTATCCGGCATACCTGTGTATCTTAATTTTGAGGTGCTTACTACCGGTGAACTTGCTAACGATGACACTCCTGAATCCAAGAAGGCGCCAAAGGAGGGAGTGGCATATACCATACCGGGTACTGCACGGCTATCGGTAAGCTGCGACGGCTCTGAAATTTTCTCAAAGGAGTATGAGGTGGCTCAGCTCGGCTCCACTTATTTTCTCGACCCCAAGCTGTTCACCGACAAGAAAAAGCCGACATTCGCCACGTTCAATCCTCTCACCGGAGGGCTGAAAGAGGTGGGCACGCTCACTCCTAAGGAGTGAGGGGAAAGAGGAAATCTTGCGGCTGCGGAGCGCATTGAGGAATGCGAACTTGATATACTTGTCGCAGGTCTTCAGAACCCCATATAACGGCTTCAGCGCATTGCGGTGGGCCGTCTCCAGCTCATCGTCGCCCATCGTCGAGAGCAGCGGCTTGTCGCACTCGTCGATAAGTATCACGGTTTTCTTACTTTTATTTGCTGATCATGCCGTGGCGATAGGCGTATAAAAGTTCCATCAGTTCGTCGATCTGACCTTGTATCTCGCGCCCTTTGTCGGTGTCGCGCACCCTCATGCGATGTTCGCTCAACTCCACTATTTCGGTGGTGCTTACGATATCGGAGCCATTGCGTATGGCATCCTGTGCCGAAGTAAAGGGTTCGTGCTTCACAAGCTGGAATCCGCGGCTATGGTACACTAAGGTGTATCCTGCCATACCAGTGGTGTCGTGGTATGCCTTGGCGAAGCCACCGTCAATCACCATAAGTTTGCCGTTGGCGCGTATCGGTGTCTCTCCCTTTATCAGACGCACGGGCACATGCCCGTTGATTATATGGCGATGTCTCCCGGTGACTTTGAATTCATCGAGGATCATGTCGCATATAGCCTCGCTGTTGCGAAGCTTGTAGTAGTATCCTTTCTCCTCATGGTGCGTGCTTTTGTCGGTGAGAAAATATCTCTCGAATGTGGCCATCTTTGACTTGTCGAAAAGAGGTGAGTCGGGTCCGCACCATAGGTACCAGTAAAAATCGCGGGCATAGGCCCTCACGTCCTTGGCGGCCTCCGAATCAAAAGCAGCGCGCATGGTATGTCCTACTGCCTTCATTAGCCCCATACCCTTGTATTTGGCTCCTGCCACCTCCACCTCTTTGAGCTTGCCGTCAGCGTCGAGTGGCATCGAGGCGTGGAATAGCAGGTTGGAGTTGCACACCTTATACATGCAGCCGTGTGAAAGCAGGCATTTCACATGGGTATTGAGCTTCTCGCTTACGCGGAATGTATGGCGTAGGTTTTCTATCAGCTCGACCTCTTCCTGAGTGAAAGCATATGGGTCGGCGGGGTCTACTGTAGGCATGAACGTGTCGCGCATTTCATAGTCCTTGCCATCGATTCTTACGGTGCCTTTATCAAAGTCTATGTTTTTCAGAAGTAACCGATCGTCCATACCCCATTCGGGATGCCTCATTATCATGTGGCCCTCAATCTTGAATTGGAGTATGCTTATAGCCTTGTGCATACGTGCCATGAGCATACGAGTTTTTTCTGAATATGGAGATGAGTCATCGAGATGCGGGCCGAATCCTTCACACGGGTCGTTGCCGTATATCTCCATTGCATAGGTGGTGAGAGGCACGAGGTTGATGCCATAGCCGTCGTCGAGTGTGGCCATATTGCCGTATCGTAGCGATAGGCGCAGCACATTGGCAATACATGCGTCGTTGCCGGCGCAGGCTCCCATCCATAGGGCATCATGGTTGCCCCATTGGAAATCGAATCGCCGGTATTGGCAGAGAGTGTCCATGATGATATGCGCTCCCGGTCCGCGGTCGAACACATCGCCGAGTATATGCAGCTGGTCGATGCTGAGGCGCTGTATCACATTTCCGAGAGCCACGATGAATTCCCCTCCCTGGCCGGTGGAGATAATGGTCTCGAAAATACGCCTGAAATAGGCTGTCTTGTCGTAATCGTCCTGCGCCTCGTGCAAGAGTTCTTCTATAATATAGGCAAAGGCTTTGGGTAATGCCTTGCGCACCTTAGAGCGTGTGTATTTTGAGGATACTGACCGGCATACATTCACGAGCAGAGGCAACATGCGTTTGTAGTAAGCGCGCATATCGGTATCGGATGCAGCCACGTAGTCGAGCTTCTGTTCGGGGTAATATATTAGGGTGCATAGCTCGCGTATCTCTTCCGGCTTAAGTGTGGAGCCATAGAGTTCGTTGACTTTGCGTTTGATGTTTCCTGACGCGTTCTTCAGTATGTGTCTGAAGGCTTCGTGCTCGCCGTGCAGGTCGGCCACAAAGTGCTCTGTGCCTTTTGGCAGATTCAGTATGGCTTCAAGATTGATTATTTCGGTGCTTGCCGCACTGATGTCAGGGTACGACTTCGCCAGCAGTTCAAGCAATCGGCGGTCGTTTTCGATTTTTTGAGGTGTAATATCCATAGCGTAGTTTTCTCGTGCGGCAAAATTAGCGAAAATATTTGCTTTCGCCAAAAAAATTTCTTCCATGAAATTTAACTATGATAACGTATGCTATCGCAGATACGTATCGTACAGCCGAAAAAAGCCTTCATCCGCTTCGGCAGCGTCTGAAGGCTCAAAGACCAATAGACCTCCGGGGTCTAATAGGGACTTTCACTAAAGTGTAGAGATTATATCATACTTACTTGTCTATACAAAATGACTTGTAGCTCTTGGGATGCTGCCTCTCGGCGGTATCCAAAAAGTTGCTTTCTTAGAAATAAACAAAAAAAGAATATGCGTAAGAAATTATTAGACTAAGAAGAAGCTTGGGCATTTTGCTGATACAAAGGTAGTGAAAAAAAATTGCCCTACAAAAGAAAATGTGTTAAATATTAGATATTTAACACATTTAAGTTATAGATATATATGTTTTAACCAAAATATACTGAAAACGGCAAGCAGGCTGATTATTTGCTGCCTGTGGTGGGGAGAGTGGCCGGATTCTTCAAAGTGGAGCCTGAGCCGTTGAGGCCGGTCTGCGGGATTGAAAGGTCAGATACTGAAGCGCCGGGTACGCCCTCGGCCTTACCGGTGAATCTGGCATTGAGCCCGGCTATAATCTCGTCGGTGATATCAAGAGCGGGGTTGAAGTATATGCCTGCATCCTTGTACAATATAGCATCATACTTTTTTTCCTTATTATATATGTTGAGATAATTCTCTATAGAGTCGCGAAGTTCTTTCTGAAGATTATCCATAGTCACAGCGGCAGCCTGTTCGCGCTGGGCGTAAAGACGCTGATACTGGTCATTCTTCTTCTGAAGCTCTTTCATATCGGCCTCATAGCTTGCCTGACTCAGATAACCATTGTTTTGGGCCTTCTGCTGTATCTGGTTGGCCTGGCTCTGGAGCTGGTTCTGGAGCTGCACCTGATAAGTCTGGAGCTCTGTGACAAGAGTCTGGGCTTTTGCGGCGATATTCTGTGCAAGGATATAGTTTTTGGATATCGAGTCCATCGACACATAGCGGATATTGATGCTTGTCTCATACGATTCGGCCTGTACAGGAGCTGACACGGCAGCCGAATTATCAGCTGACTTATTCTCGTTGGCGCAAGACGAAGCTATCAGCGCTATGGCTGAAAAAAGCAGGAGTTTAGATTTTTTCATTAATTCAAGAATTAGTTTTATAATGGTTTTTGAATCTGTTTGGCTTGTGAATGTACGCAGGAAATGCCTTTGCGGCGCATAGCAGCGTTCTCGCTTATATGCCCTGAAGGAAATTTACCGCCTTTGACAAAAAGAGCCTTTACCCCGAGCATCAATACCGCGAGGGCAGTTAAAAATACCGATAAAAGCACTATTTTCATAAGCGAAATATGTTTTTGGAGTGCAAATATATAAAAGGTTTGCTAAATATTTGCATAATATCAATTTTATTTAGTAACTTAGAGGGCTTAAAAGCGTGTTTTTAACATTCTTTGCGATTACTCCATATTTGTTAAACCACAAAATCGACTATTTACTCATAATAAAAAACAACCGTTTATGACAATTAAAGATTTGCAGCCGGCACGTGTGTTTGAGATCTTCGACGAGATCACAAAAGTGCCGCGCCCTTCTAAAAAAGAGGAGAAAATACGCCGGTATATTCTCGACTTCGCCGCTAAGCACGGCATAGCATCCAAAACCGACACTGTAGGCAATGTTGTGCTTTCCGTACCCGCTACCCCGGGTCATGAGGATGCCCCCACTCTAATACTTCAGGGACATATGGATATGGTGTGCGAGAGCAACGATAAGAACTTCGACTTCGACAACAGCCCCATCACCACCATCGTCGAAGGCGAATGGATACATGCCGACGGCACAACTCTTGGCGCTGACAATGGTATAGGCGTGGCTGCCTCTCTTGCAGCTTTATCCGACCCCGACCTCGTGCATGGCCCGCTTGAGGCGCTATTCACAGTGGATGAGGAGACGGGCATGACGGGCGCCAACAATATCGGTGAAGGCATGATCAACGGCTCTATCCTCCTCAATCTCGACTCAGAGGACGATGCCGAGGTGTTTATTGGTTGTGCCGGCGGCGTGGATACCATGGCCACTTTCACCTACAAACGTTCTGTAGCGCCCACCGACTTCCATTACTTCAAGGTGGACATCTCTAATGCCCTTGGCGGACACTCTGGCGGCGATATTCATCTTGGTCGTATAAATGCCAATAAGATGCTCGCCCGATTCGTATGGCGACTGATGAAGAAATACGAGGTGAGCCTTTGCGAAATCGACGGCGGTAATCTGCGCAATGCCATTCCACGAGCAGCACATGCCGTAATAGGCGTACACACATCCAAAAAAGAGGATGTAGTGATAGAATTCAACCATTTCGTGGCTGAAGTGGAGAACGAATACCGCGCTATCGAACCTACGTTCAAGGTAGAGCTTGAGAGTGTAGACCGTCCGGACTTCGCTCTTGACAGCGATACAGGCTCCCGCCTTATCTCTGCACTTTTCTGCGCGCCTCACGGGGTGATATCCATGAGCCATACACTTGAAGGACTTGTGGAGACATCCACTAATCTTGCATCCGTGAAGATGGCCGCCGACAATAAGATTGTGATATGCACAAGCCAACGTTCTTCGGTAGAGTCGCGCAAGTGGGATATAGCCTATCAGGTGGAGGCTGTGTTCACCCTTGCTGGAGCAGAAGTAAAACACGGCGACGGATACCCGGGGTGGCAACCTAACATGGACTCCCGCATCATGCACATAGCATCTGACGCCTATGAAGAACTTTACGGCATCAAGCCCGCAATAAAGGCTATACATGCCGGACTTGAATGTGGGTTGTTCCTCACCAAGTATCCGAATCTTGATATGGTGTCGTTCGGTCCTACCCTCCAGGGTGTACACTCTCCCTCGGAGCGTATGCACATCCCCGCTGTCGAGAAATTCTGGGGCCAGCTTCGCCGCATAATCGAGAAAGTGGCAGATCTTAAAGATTAATGCCGAATAGAATTGAAGAATGCAGAATGCGGAATTCCGCACTCTGCATTCCTCACTCTGTATCCCTCACTCTGCATCCTCAATTCAATCCAATAATATGCGTAAACTACTATTTGTCATAGCAATTGTCATAGCTGCGATATCTTGTCGGTCGCAGCACCCCCTCGAAGGCATGGTGATAGTAAACACCGACGAAGAGGCAGCTAAAGCCGGTAAAACACTGACAGATGAGGACTATAAGGAAGTGGCCAAGATGCTTGGAGTGGATGTGGCTGCCATTAAAGCTGTGGTGGATATTGAGGCCGGTGCGGCTCATGAGGGATTCTGGACAGAGGGTCGCCCGATAATTAATTTTGACCTGAGCGTATACCGCAAGCGCGCCGCGGCTAATAAAGTGGATTTGTCGAAAGCTCAAAAGAAACATCCCGAAATATTCCAATCGCCCAACCGTAAGAAATACGGTAGCCAGCAGGCCGCCCAGTGGGCAAGGTTAGATCAGGCAATGGAGGTAGACACGGTATCTGCAATAGAGGGCACGTTCTGGGGTATGTTCCAAATCGGAGGCTTCAACTATAAGCTATGCGGCACTAAGTCGCCTCTGGAATTTGCCAAGAAGATGGCCACTTCAGAACGCGACCAACTCGACCTTTTCGCCAAGCTATTGATAAGCACAGGTATGGTTAAGCCTTTGCGTAAACACGACTGGGCTGAGTTCGCTCGACGTTATAATGGCCCGTCATATGCCAAGCGCGGGTATCACACTCGTATGGCTAAGGCTTATGCCAAATTCAAGAAAGAGAAGTAGCATAGGGGGGCATGAAGCATGGATTGCTATATTAATCCCCACATATGCCCTAACAGCATGGTAAACACCGCATAGCCCACAAGTATCAGGCATGTCTTCTGTTTTTGGTAACGCCATAATGGCAAGTTGACCAAAGGGTATGCGATGACAAACGGGTATATAAACCACGATAAATAGGCAAATCTGTTGGAATAGGCCGACCGTATCACCAGTATCCAAAAGGCGTTGCAGAGGATATACACGGTAGCTATCACCGTATACCACCTGTCCGTAATCCTCTTTACTGCCGTTACCCAATATGCCATTGCCACAGGAGGCGCACTGTAAAGCAGAAAGTCCCATCGAAAACCGGTGTGGCTAAAAAGACTCATATCTTGGGCCTGTGTATACACTGCCATACGATCATCAAAACCTATTGAGGCAAAAAGCCCGGTGAAGTATCCTCCGGATACAAGCGAAACGGGTATACTTGCCACCCATAGGCATATCACCGGCAGCAGACTTCTCGATCCGATAGCCCCTGCCACACTTGCCGCTATAGGCAGAAATGCGCTACGGTGGATGCCGAATGCACAGGCATATATTATGGATGCCGACATGATGCGCCCTTTAAGCATAACCGATATACCCAGCAGTGTGATATGACACGCAAGGCCATTGCGCATACCGTTGATACCAAATGAGTAAAACATCACTGAAGATAGTACGAAAAGCAGGGTAATCATCACATTTTTAGGCATGAGCATACATATGGCGGCAAATGCCGTGAAGAAGTAGCATAGGCTTACAAGGCATACAAAGCCGGATACCGACACATCAGCCCGCTTGCATATCAGCATCATATACTGCCATATCCACTCGGTATCCCAATCCGCTATAACTGACTGATAGGAAAAATTGTCATATACCCGCGCATATGATATAGTATCGCCGAATATGCCGTCAAAGGGGCGCAGCCCGATAAACATGGCGTAGACAAAGCAAGCCAGAAATGGCAGCAACGTGTCGCCGGCGGCATCCGCTCCTTTTTGATACAGCAGCCCTTCATCGGTATTCGACATATGCAGCATAGCGGTGGCCACGCATAGCGTCGTCACCGTATACATGAATACCGGGTAATAAAGCAGGGGAGCCACCATCTCTTTCTCTAATAATATCCGTTTCCGTGCATACCGTATATCGAATCGTTCACGGCCACACCATTGAGTATTACCGCAAGATTGCGGTACCGATTATTTGTGTGCCATGTCTCGATGTCGCGCAGCAGCGAGCGTTCGGAATATTGCGCTCGCACCACAAATAGAGCAAGGTCGGTATGGCGGTTGATTATTGAGGCATCTGCCACAACTTCCACAGGAGGGCAGTCGATAAACACGTAGTCGTACTCTGATTTCAAGTCGGCTATAAGACGGGTGAAAGTATCTTTGTGCAGCAGTTCGGCTGGATTCGGGGGTATCTGTCCGCATGGTAGTATGTCAAGTCCGTATCTATTTATAATCAGGTTGTGATAATCCGGGACATGCCCTCCTAAAACACTTGACACTCCTACAGCAGGATACCCGGCATATCTTGAAATCATGCCTTTGCGCATATCAAGATCCACCAATATCACGGTCTTTTCGGTGATGGCCAATGACAGGGCAAGATTTGCGGCCACGAATGTTTTGCCTGATGCCGGATTAAGCGATGTCACCATCACCACCCGACTTCCGTAATCAGCCGGGAACATGAATTCGAGGTTTGTACGCACCACCCTGAACGCCTCGTTCATCATATCGCGTTCGTGTCGCATTACAGCGAATCCTTCAGGTTTTAATTTTATTTCAGCGGAGACTTGCGATTTCGTTTTTTTCACTAATCTTTTGTCAAAGGGGATTTCGCCCATAAATGGTGGGCTGAGCCATTCCACGTCCTTACGGTCTTTCACTTTGGTATTCATGCCATCGATGATGACTAACAAGAAGGCAGGTATCGCAAGTGCGGTAATCAAGGCCAAAAGACACGTTTTAAGAGGCGTGGGGGAGATTGGCGAATATGGTCCGTGGGGAGGTTCGACCATTCGGCAATTATATGCGGTGAAGGTCTGCGAAAGTTCGTTTTCTTCTTTTTTCTGTAGCAGAAACAGATAAAGGTTTTCTTTTACCTGCTTTTGCCGCTCCGCCGAAGTGAGATAAATCGATTTATGCGGAGTATTGGCTACGGAGGCCTGAGCACTAAGTTTTGTTTCCTCAGCGATTTCGTATTCGTTGGATAGGCGCGCGAGTTCGTTGTCGATTGTCTGCGAAATAGTGGTTTTGAGAGCATGTAGCCTTTCGGTGAGGTCGCGCACAATCGGACTCTGCTCTGATGAGTGCGAAAGGTGGCTGTTGCGCTTCTGCATCACAGTGTTGTATTCAGCGAGATAATGTTCGATGCCTGAACTGCTGATGCCGGTGTTCAGGGGCAGCGGGCTGTCTACGTTCTCCGGGGAGTCGATAAAGGAACGCATGTATTCTATCACATATATCTGATTGTTGATTTCGGTAATGCGGTCCTCGGCTTTCTCCATACGGTAAAGGGCCTTTTCGCCTTGAGCGCCGGCATCGAGGGTGAGATTTTCCGAACGGTAATCGGCGAGTGAGGCTTCTGCGATATTGAGTTCTTTCTCGATTGCCTCTATGCGTTCAGTGATGAATTTGTTGGTGCTTTCGGTGATTTTGTTGTGGTCGTCAATCCATCTTAGGTTGTATTCATCCACTATAGCGGCAAGTACTGCCTCGGCTCTGCCAGGCGACTCATCGGTATAATATATGTCGATTATGGATGCGTCGCGGCTCCTTAGCACCGCATTTACGCGGGAGGCGAGTTCTTCGCTCACAGTGGTTATTGATCGTCGGTTCGCTATGAGTTTTATTGTTGGGTTATAGGGAGCGATATCACGGTAAGCGGACTTGGGCATGACGGAGATATCACCTAATATAGTGGAGTATGCGGCACCGAGCCTGACACAGAATTCGCCCTTGATGCCCTCACCGTCTTTTATGATGTCTGAAATCTTAACCATGCTGTCGGGCAGGAGTTCTATGGCGCATCTCATAGTGGAGTTATCGTCCAAAGGTCGAATAAAGCGTATTTCCGCAGGTAAATCATCGTCATATATTATTGGGTCAACAAGCCATCCGGGTTTTCGGTATTCCATATCAATGTCCAACCGTTCTACCACTTGCCTGGCCAAGTCGCCCGATTTTATCACCATAATCTCGTTGGTAACGTTAGGCGAGGATGCGTCGATACCCAAATCTCTGAGGGCGCTGATATTGCCGGGATTGTGGCTTCCGTCCTTTATCATGATTGATGTGTATCGCAGGTATATGTCGGGCGACTTCTTTATCATGTAAAAGGCTATGGCTCCACATATCGTGATGGATAGCAAAAACCAGATGTAATGGCGCGAATACAGGCGCAGAGCATAGTGGGCTTTGCTCATGATATCCGACCGGTAATTATTACCGGTGGCGGTTGTATTGGATTCGTCCAAAGATATACCGTTGATTCTCACATCGCGCCGCATAATCAGCCTTATTTGATTAAGAGGAATGTTAGACCTAAGGCCATATTCAGCAGCCCGATCCAGAACACCGGCGTGCGTACCGCGCTGCCGTACACAGAGGTTTGGTCAATCTTCATGGCCGTGGGGCGAACATATATGACATCGCCTTGCTGAAGATAATACACCGGCGAACTGAACAAGGCTTCAGTACTCAGGAGGTTTACCTCATAGGGGATCTGTACGCCGTCGGCGGTGCGAAGCACGAGTATATTGTCTCTTCTGCCTGTCACTGCAATATCACCGCTCTCTGAAATGGCTTCGATGAGAGTCACCACATCGCGGTGTATTTCATGTCGTCCGCTTCCGATGTCACCCATCACATAGTAGGCCATGTCCACAAACTCTACCGTAACTATGGGGTCGCGCACAAGGCGTGATGTCAGCAGCTTGTGGCGTATGAGGTTTTGCACTTCCATACGCGAGAGGTCTTTTACTTTCACGTTGCCTATTACCGGCATGTCTATATTACCGTTGGAGTCTACGGTGTATGTTTTTATTTGCTGTGGCAATGATGTGGATGAGCCGCCGGGGGTGTCGAGGTTGAATATGTCGGCAAGCTCCTGGTCGCGGCTATGCACCATGATACTGAGCCGGTCGCCGGTTTTGAGCCTTAGTGGACGCGGCGTCTGTAGCGTAAGTGCTTTGTCGGGTTTAATATCATGGAGATACACGTAATTTTCGGGCTTTGCACACCCGGCCAGCATTATGCTACTTATAGCGATTACTATAAGCGTGTATATTCTGATGAGAATATGTTCGCGGCTTCGTGATGGGTATTTAATGGGCATGCCCTGACAAGTAATTATAGATTGGTTATGAGTATTTTCTATGGATATTTTTATATGCTGCAAATGTATGCAAAATCTTTGTCACTGACAAACTTTAAAGCCCTAATTTTTTCATTAACTTAAAATTAATATACATTTAACGCCTCGGCATGAAAATATGCCGAGGCGTAATTTCGGGAGAGGATTACTGATGTTACTTTAGTAGGTGTCGCTTTACCGCATTAGTAAGAGTTCTCATCTGTATGATAGGGATGATTAATGGGTTTTGGCGACCAAACATAATTTTCAGCGGCATGATCGAAATACCATTTAGCCGCTTTCTTGATTTGCTGTAACATAATCGTAAGTTTTTTAAGTTTGACATTTTCGGACATCCAACAGAAGCATTGCGAATTAGCGCCGGTTGTCCGTTTTGTTTTAGGGCTTCCTCCGAAGCTTTGTTATTATAACACCCTTACTTTTGATTATGTTCGGCGGTTATGCTGCAAAATTATGTTTTAAAACATATTTTTTCGTGTTCTATAGCAATATCATTCCATTTTTTCAATGAGCCAGGAGTCGAGATTGCGCTTCTCGTCGTTGAATGCAGCCCCTATGAGGATGATTTCCTTGCCTTCCTTGGCGAATGGCTTGGCGTAATCCTTCTCCCTGATTTGGGCTATGGCCTCCTGTGCGGTGCCGTGCAGCTTGAACTCGATCACGTATACGTACCGGTCGGTCTTTACTACCATGTCGATGCGCCCTTTCGAGGTCTTGTACTCGGTGTGGGTGTAGAATCCCATAAGCTTCATCACAAGGTATGCCATGTTCTGGTAGTGCATCTCCTTGTCGAGTATCTGGTCGTAGGGTATGTCGGCAAGCAGCGACTCTAACGTCTCCATGAACGAGTCGGCTTCGCCTTTCTCCACGTATTTGACGAAATCCTTTATCAGCGCATCAGAGTCCTTTTTTCCGGAATATGCCTTCAACAGATCGTTGTTGAAGCCTTCAGCCACTTCCTCATTCGGGTAGTCGAGGTAATATTCCTTAAACCGCGGGTCATACCCCTTGATTGTGAGGTATCCGCTTTGCAGCAGCATCGGGATAGGATTGGTCAGATATCTGTCCGACCCCATGATGTCCGCCTCCGAAACGGTGGAGCCGCTAATCTTGGAGAGGTTCCATTTCCTGTTCTCAAGCAGCTTTATCAGGAACGATGGCGTGCCAGTGGCCATCCAGTAATGGCGGAATTTCCTGTTGTCAAACGCATTGAGCAGGCTGAACGGGTTGTATATGCCCTCGCCCTCCTCGCAGAAGCGATAGCCGTCGTACTCCCTTTTAAGCGCTGACATGGCCTCATCCGCGGTCATATGGTTGGATTCAGCAAGCCGTGAGATGCTTTCACCGAAATATTCCGTTAATTCGGTCTCGCTGATGCCGCATATGGCATTGGTGTTGTCATTGAACGAGATATCCTTGAGGTTGTTAAGGCCGCTGAAAACGCTCACCTTGCTGAACTTTGAGACACCTGTGAGCATCCCGAACTTTATGTACTGGTCCTGGGCCTTCATCACGGAGAAGAAAGCCTGCAGATGCTCGCGCATCGTATTGTGAAGGTCCTCTTTGCCCTGCTCTATGTTGTGGAGCAGTGGCTGGTCATACTCGTCAATGAGTATGACTACCTGACGACCCATGATTTCCGAAGCTCTGCGGATGCAGTTGGCAAACCGTACGCTGACTGAAGAAATCGTGGGGTTAAACGGTATATTATAGGTCTTTTCCCATTCTGACATATAATAATTAAGCGTGTCGTCAAGATCCTTTACCGAATCGTAATTCTGCCCGTTAAGCGCGAGGTGAAACACCGGGTATTCCGCCCAATCCCATTCTCGGTCGTAAATATACAGTCCCTTGAACAGCTTCTTCTGTCCGCGGAAGAACGCCTCCAATGTGGATATCAGCAGACTCTTGCCGAAGCGGCGCGGCCGGCTAAGAAAGTAATACTTTCCTGTAGATACAAGATTCCATACATATTCTGTCTTATCTACATACACGTAGCCATCATCTATGATATCGGCAAATGTCTGAATGCCTATGGGATATTTAAGTGGTTTCATATTCAATAATTTTTAGACCTCAAAGTTAATAAAAATATTTTGATTATTTTGGTTCGCAAAAAAAGATTTGTGCATTTTACCCTCAACACATGCCCGACGGCATATCTTTATCTACCATCTTGATTCAAGTTATAACAAAATGCACAAATCCTTTTCCTTTTTTTGTAATCTATAATTGGGCAAATTAGGACTTTTTTTAGTCAAATATCAATCTTTAGGCTGGATTTATAAAAATAATTCGTAACTTTGCGGTCGCAGACTCTATCGTATCTCTGTAAGCGAGCATGGGTCATACCGACCTATTCCATGGAGTGCCGCCCTAAGATTACGCATCTGTCTGTGACATAATTAATACGAAAGCGTTTATCCGCGCTGATTCTTGACGTTCTGAAATTCTCGCAAAATTTCATTCAATAGTCAAGGAT
>N._stephensi_709_foregut__coassemble_167_pt1 | contig 26364 bp, 19 predicted proteins | sample N__stephensi_709_foregut__metabat2_low_PE_014 | metagenome-assembled genome bin N | reverse complement strand
CAAATCTATGAAATATACCATAAAAAGACGGTGTATTTCCAGCAGTTGCCGCCGGTGTATCCTATGCCGGGTGCACTTAGGCTTATGATGGCTTTCAAGCATATGGGCATCAAAAGAGTACTGGTAACGGGTAGCGGCCAGAACTCCCTGCTCTCGCGCATTTCCACCGACTTCCCCGATATCTTCCGTCCGGAACTACGTATCACCAGCCGTGACGTCACTAAAGGCAAACCGCATCCGGAGCCGTATCTCAAGGCCATGGACTTAGCTTTGGTAATGCCGGAGCAGTCGCTCGCTCTTGAGAATGCTCCCTTGGGTGTGGAGTCGGCCCACCGCGCCGGGGCGTTTACAGTGGGCGTAACCACCGGGCCTATTCCTGCCGAAGCTTTGAGGGAGGCAGGAGCCGATGTGGTGTACGATAGTATGGAGCAATGTGCCGATTTGCTGCCTCAATTGTTATTAAGCAATGTATAACATTTAAAATTTAGCTATTATGTCGCAAAAACTCATATTCACGAATCATGTGTTCGATGCTTTTGATGAGTTAGCCGCTTCTTATGGTACGGCAAAGGTGTTTGTGCTTGTCGATGACAATACATTTACGCAGGTGCTTCCGCTGTTTCAAAACCAGTCAAAAGCCGTGGACTCGGCCACGGTGATAACCACTGCCGCCGGCGATAGCCATAAGAGCCTTGACGCACTGTCAGGCATTTGGCACAAACTCACTCAGGCAGGCGCCACCCGAGGCTCAGTACTCATCAATCTCGGTGGCGGCATGGTGACGGATATGGGCGGATTCGCCGCAGCCACATTCAAGCGCGGTATACATTTTATTAATATACCCACCACACTGCTCGCTGCCGTGGATGCCTCTGTAGGCGGCAAGACGGGCATAAACTTCGCCGGGCTTAAAAATGAGATAGGCTCTTTCGCCGAAGCCGATGCGGTGATTATCTCCACGGAGTTCTTCAACACGTTGCCTATGCAGGAGATACTTTCCGGATATGCCGAGATGCTGAAGCACGGTCTGCTTCAGGATAAGGCCACATTTGATGCCCTACTTGCCTATGACATCACCGACAGCAATAAGAAAGCCGACCCCGACAAGCTCCTCGCTCTTATAGAACAGAGTGTGGGCATAAAGAAGAAAGTGGTGGATGCCGACCCGCACGAGCGCGGTATACGCAAGGCCCTCAATCTCGGGCACACCATCGGGCATGCCTTTGAGTCGATGGCCATGGAGCGCGAATCGCCTATACCTCACGGCTATGCCGTGGCATGGGGACTGGTAGTGGAGTTGATTCTCTCGCACATGAAGCTCTCTTTCCCTGCCGATACCCTACATTCATTCGCTGCTTTCGTCAAGGAAAATTACGGTTCATACCCCTTGGAATGTAAGGATTATCCGCATCTCATCGAGCTGATGGCCCATGACAAGAAGAATGTCAGCCCGGATGCCATAAACTTCACCCTCTTAGCCTCCATAGGCGATATCCGCATCAATCAGACAGCCGGCACAGAAGATATTAAGGCCGCCCTTGATATTTTCAGGGATCTGCTTGATTGAGGGTGATTTTTCGAGGGGCTTTCGGAGATTTTCGATGATTTTCGGGGATTTTCGATGATTTTCGGGGATTTTCGAAGGCCTTCGAAGATCTTCGAAAATCAATCGGAAATCTTCGGATCGAGGGTGAATCTTCGGAAATCAATCGGAAATCAATCGGAAATCTTCGAATCGGGGGATACAAAAAAATCGGGGCAGCTGCGCTGCCCCGATTTTTTTGGGGAGAAATGGCGGATTATTCGTCGTCACCGATGGCGATGTAGTGCTGGTAGGGGTGATCGCAGGCGGGGCATACTTTGGGGGGTTCTGTGCCCACAAACTGGAATCCGCATACAAGGCACTGCCAGGTTACGGGCTTGTCGCGCTTCCAAAGAGTACCGTCTTCTATCATCTTGGCATACTTCAAGAAACGTTCGCGGTGGTGAGCCTCAACAGCCGCTATAGAACGGAAATGTTCGGCGATTTCGGGGAATCCCTCTTCATCAGCCACTTTGGCGGCCGCAGTATACTGCTCCACTCCCTCTTCACGCTCCTCTTCGGCAGCGCATTTAAGGTTGTCCACGGTCTTGCCGATCACACCGGAGTCGGCGGTGATGGGCACAGACACCTGGCCGCCCTCAAGGAATTTGAAGAATACCTTGCCGTGGTGCATTTCATTATCAGCCGTAGCGTTGAATATCTCCTCTACGGGGAAGAAACCTTCTTTATTAGCCTGTTTGGCGTAGAATACATACCTTGTGTATGCAGCAGATTCGCTAAGATAGGCAGCTACGAGATTCTTCTCGGTCTGCGTGCCTTTAATACTTTTACTTGCCATGATAGTTAAAACTTAATAGTTATGCTTTTGAATAAGAAACAACCATCGTGGCAAAAGTGTTTAACGGTCTCTCTCTAATTTCACATTTATAGTGCCACCGTCGGCCACATTCAGCATCAGCGTGTTCACAGCTATAGAATCATGGGTGAGAGCGCGGAGCCAGTCCATATCCTCTACGATTCTTCTTGAATCCTTCACTTTTATTATCACCTCGATATCACCTCCGCGCGGCACCCCAAGGCTTGTGATGAAATTATCATTCACAGAGGACTCAACTACCTCCACCACATTCTCATCCGATGAGGACTTATCCTCTCTATTCTTTGAATAATCAAAGGTTTCGGCATCCATACGGCTTACATACTCGCTCCATGGTTCGCCCGTGGAACGCAGCACTACAAAAAACACTACCTGTAGCACCACCACCAGGATCAGCAATCCGATAATAATATATGTTGTCTTTTTCATTATCCTATTTTTATATTAGCGATTATCTTTATTAATAAAATCCTCATACAGGGAGCGTAGCCTGTCGGGCGACACCCCAATCGAACGCAAGCGTCGGAAAAAATACACCAACTCATCATTAAAGAAAGTGGATTCGCGCTCCTTGGCAATCTGCTCTATGGCATCAGGCGAGATAAAGTACCCTACCCCGCGCTTATTATATATGATATCCTTTGAAGCCAGATATTCATATGTGCGCATCACCGTATTGAAATTCACCTGCATAGAAGCCGCATATTCCCTTACTGAGGGAATACGACTCTCTGGGGTATACACTCCGGCAGTGACGTCATCGCATATGCGGTCGGCTATCTGCAGGTATATCGGTTTTGTTTTTTCGTTGAATTGCATAGCCATTACCACCTTTGCACAAGTTCGATTTCTGTAAGGCGCTTGTAGGTTATGACATAATTTACCACAGCCAAGGCACAACATCCTGCCAAGAACAAATTACTAAGCCCCAGTTGGCTAATCCATATGAATTTATCCAAAGAATAATGCAGATTATCGGTTAATAGCACCATACTTCCCATAAAAGAAACCAAAGAATATATGGAGCTCAAGACAAACAAAGCCGCAAAAGTCTTCAGCCACGACATCTTAGGCCAGATTATGCTGCCGAGCACATAAATCGACTGTAAGCCAAGCAACATGCCGAAATACACCTGAGTGGAATCGTACTCGAAATAGTCGGGGGCAAGACCTATCGGATGTATCCTATCTGATTCAGGATAATGAATCTTAGCTATGACACAACGCAACAGATCCACAATCTCGAAACCTATGAAACACAACACTATAGTAATGGGAAGCACCACAATAAGACGAGCGAGAAACTTCTCCAACTGTGAAGCCGGCACCATCAAGGCAGATATGCGCATCGACTTATCACCCATATCAGTGAACATCATCGAACCCGCAAGCACTATCACCACAAAAAAAGCCAAAGCGAAGAAAGCGAATTCCGTACCCCACATAGGATCGGCAGCGGATGAATACCAGGAATCTGAATTATAGCCGTAATCAAAGGCTCCGCTCATCACCATCAACACCTCTACAACCAAGATAACGCCGAACACGGCAGCCATATAAGAGAAATATTTACGGGAGCCCACCTTGGCGAGATAGGCAAAATATCGACCGAAACGGTCAGTATCAAAAGTCTGATTCATCATCACATGGGTATTTTTTGATTAAACATTTCACGCACCACACCCGGACTTTTCACAGTGAACCCGAAAAGCATCTCAAGATTAAGCACCGTCTCGCGTCCGTCCATATTAGGGAGCACCACGTTGGTACCCTGTAATGACGGCATGGCAAACAAAGCTGACTCTATTACCTCCGGCGAATCAGTGACCTCAAAAGCGAGATTACCGGTGATATCGGCCACCGAGGCATCAAGCAATATGCTGCTTTTCTCCATAATCACCACATGATCGAGCAGCAGATTGATATCCTGCACCTGATGAGTGGAAATCACCACCGAACGCTCGTCGGTCATGCCCGAGGCGATAATGCTGCGGAAAGCGGCTTTACCAGGGATATCCAGGCCATTGGTGGGTTCGTCCATAAGCAACAAAGAAGTATTGGCGGCAAGGGCGAAACTCATATACACCTTTTTGGTCTGCCCCATGGACAGACGCCCCAAATTCACATCGGCTGACATACCGAACATATCGAGATACTTGCGCATATCATCAATAGAAAAACGAGGATAGAAGGGCGAAAGCGCCGACACGTAATCATAGAGCTTCACATTAGGGAGCCTAAGCACCTCGGGTACAAGAAAAATGTCGCTTAGCGTGCACGGCTTCCGCTTGAATGTGTCAACACCGTTGAACTCCACCTTTCCGCTCTTAGGCTTCAGAAGCCCGGCTATGATATACAGCAATGTGGATTTGCCGATACCGTTAAGACCGAGCAAGCCATATACACCACCGGGATTTATCGAGAGCGAGATACCGCTCAACACAGGTATCCGCTTTCCGGGGTATGAAAAAGTTATGTCTTTTATTGTTAACATAGTGTAATAGTTGATTAGTACACTGCAAAGGTAGATACAATTTTTCAAACCACAAAATAAAATCGCAAAAAAATTTCGCAAACGGCAAAATTACACCGAAACATAATTAAATTTACATCAAAAACAGAAGTAAAATTGGCACTTAGCAAAATTTTTCATAATTTTGTACACTTAAAAATAAGAGAGACAACCACACCGACATGACCGACTTCACCGAAGACAACGACCTTGAAGCAAGAAACGGAGCCCAAGAAGACCCCGCAAACGACAATACCCGTACACCGGAAAAACAGGCCAAAAGCTTCACGCCATACACCACCGACCTCGACGCCGTGCGCAACCAGCTACGCGGAATGTACCAAAGCTGGTTTCTTGACTACGCATCGTATGTGATACTCGAACGCGCAGTGCCACATATCGACGACGGACTAAAACCCGTGCAGCGCCGCATACTCCACTCCATGAAGACCCTCGATGACGGCCGATTCAACAAGGTGGCCAACATCGTGGGCAACACCATGCAGTACCACCCCCACGGCGACGCGTCGATCAACGACGCACTGGTGCAACTCGGACAAAAAGACCTGCTGGTGCGCACCCAAGGCAACTGGGGCAACATACTCACCGGCGCCTCAGCCGCAGCCGGCCGATACATCGAGGCCAAGCTATCGCACTTCGCCCTCGAGGTGCTGTACAACCCCAAAGTGACCGAATGGACACCCAGCTACGACGGCCGCAAGAAAGAGCCCGTGACTCTCCCTGCGAAATACCCCCTGCTCCTCGCACAAGGAGCCGAAGGCATAGCCGTGGGCCTCTCATCAAAGATACTGCCACACAACTTCAACGAAATCATCGACGCCGCCATACACTACCTGCGCGGAGAGGAGTTCGAGTTATACCCCGACTTCGTGACAGGAGGATTCATCGACGTAAGCCGATACAACGACGGCGCGCGAGGCGGGGCTGTGAAAGTGCGCGCCAAGATAGAAAAGGTGGACAACAAGACTCTCGCCATCACCGAAATACCCTTCGGTCAGACCACCGGAAGCCTTATCGACTCCATACTCAAAGCCCTGGAAAAAGGCAAAATAAAAATACGCAAAATCGACGACCTCACGGCCGAGACGGCACGTATAGTGGTGCATCTGCTGCCAGGCACATCATCAGACAAAACAATCGACGCCCTCTACGCCTTCACGGCCTGCGAAGTGTCGATATCGCCCAACTGCTGCGTCATTTCCGACAAAAAGCCCCTATTCTTGGGCGTAAGCGATGTATTGAGACACAGCGTGGACACCACCATGCACATACTCAAAACCGAACTGCAAATACACCTCAACGAACTATCCGAACAGCTGCATTTCGCCTCGCTCGAACGTATATTCATCGAAGAGCGAATATACAAGGATGAAGAATACGAGCAGTCGAAAAGCACCGACGCCGCCGTGGAGCACATAGCCATGCGACTGGAGCCATTTGCCGGACAGCTATACCGCGAGGTGACACGCGACGACATACTGCGCCTGCTCGAAATAAAGATGAAACGCATCCTGAGATTCAACGCCGACGAATGTGACAACCTGATACTCAGAATAAAAGGCGAAATCGACGAGACACACATGCACCTGGAACGCCTGGTGGAATACACAATCGACTGGTACACATCGCTTAAGACAAAATACGGCGAAAACTACCCGCGCCACACCACCGTGAGAGGGTTCGACAGCATAGAAGCCGCAAACGTGGCCGACGCGAACGAAAAACTCTACATCAACCGCGAAGAGGGATTCATAGGCACCGGTCTCAAAAAAGACGAATACATATGCAACTGCTCGTCGATCGACGATGTGATAATATTCTACAAGGACGGCAAATACAAGGTGGTGAAAGTACAAGACAAGCTCTTCGTGGGCAAGAATGTGCTGTATGTCAACGTGTTCAAGCGCAACGACGACCGCACCATCTACAACGTGATATATCAGGACGGCAAAGGCGGCGTGTACTACATGAAACGCTTCGCGGTGACAGGCGTGACACGCGACAAGGAATACGACCTTACCCAAGGCAAGCAAGGCAGCAAGATATACTGGTTCTCCGCCAACCCCAACGGTGAGGCTGAAGTGGTGAAAGTGACACTTAAACCCAAACAACGCATAAAAAACCTGCAGCTCGACATAGACTTCTCCAAACTCGCCATCAAAGGACGCGGGGCCATGGGCAACCTCGTCACCAAAAACGAAGTGCACCGATTCTCGCTCAAAGAGAAAGGCACATCCACACTGGGAGGACGCGAAGTATGGTTTGACCCTGACGTGCTGCGACTCAACTACGACGGACGCGGCAACTATCTCGGAGAGTTCGGGGGTGAGGACAAGGTGCTCGTGATACTCGACAACGGCGAATACTACACCTCATCATTCGATGCCGCCAACCACTACGAAGAAAACATACTGCGCATAGAGAAATTCGAGCCAGACAAAGTATGGACAGCCATACTCAACGACGCCGACCAGAAATACCCTTACATCAAGCGATTCGTGTTCGAGCCCTCCGCTCGCCACCAGAGATACCTCGGCGAAAACGAGAAATCCACGCTCATACTACTCACCGACACACCCGGAGCCCGCTTCGAAGTGAAATTCGCCGCCCCCGACGAATACCGCGACCCGATAATAGTGGACGCTTGGGACTTCATAGGCGAGAAATCATACAAAGCCCGAGGAAAACGACTCACCACCTACGCCCTGGACTCAGTGACAGAGATAGAACCTCGCGAACTGCCCCAAACACTCCAAGAGCCAGAGCCCGAACAGCCCGAAACCAAAGAAGAGAACACCGAGGCAGAACCGCCGATATCCGACGAAGACCTCCGCGACCAAATCAACGGACAGCAGAAACTCTTCTGACCACCTTTTACCAATTTACATCTCACCTATTGACCTGATGACTAAAACACGCATACTGACAGCGATAGTGGCCCTGATATGGGCCACAGCCGCATCAGCACAAGAAGAGACCATACGCCCCGTGACCTCAAGCTACATGCTGGAAGCCGGAGCATCGCATCTGGCCGACACCTACCTTACACCGCTACATTACCGCGGATGGCATACGGCCCTACGCTACGAACGCCGACAGGCCATGCGATTTAATCCCGAACACTGGATAATGCACCTGAAACTCGGAATCGGAATAGACGACACGCAGAACCCGGCGAAGAACGCCGACATGTACTACGGGGCCATCGACGCCTCGTGGGCCATGATGTACACATGGAGGCTGCCAATAGGCGTTAATATAGGCGTAGGACCAGGCACTTCAATCAATGCCGGCGCGCTGTACCTGTCACGCAACGGCAACAACCCCGCATCAGCCAAAGCAGCATGGACAATCGACGCGGCAGCTTTCGCCTCATACTCCACCAAAATATGGAAAATACCCGTGACGCTGAGATACCAGCCCACAATGCCCCTCACCGGAGCATTCTTCTCGCCCGACTACGGCCAGCTGTACTACCAGATATACCTCGGCGACCACAAAGGACTGGCACATGCCGCATGGCCCGGCAACTACTTCATGCTCGACAACATGCTCACAGCCGACCTGCACTTCGGCAACACCTCGCTGCGCATAGGCTACCACAACAGCATATTCTCGTCAAAAGTCAACGACATAGTGACTCAAGCCATCACACACTCATTCGTAATCGGAATCACCACCGAATGGATATCCTTGCGGCCCGACTCCAAGGCCATTAACGCCAAAATAATATCAAGCTACTAATCAGCTAAGACGATGATACGCAGACTCATATTAATCATGGCAGCCACCATATCACTCTCGGCGTGCCACCACATAGAAGAATGGGACAACGACGCGCCTGGAAATTTTGATGCCTTGTGGACCATACTCGACGAACACTACTGCTTCTTCGACGAAAAAGACATCGACTGGAATGTCACATACAAAAAATACCGCGAAAGGGTATACGACGGCATGTCATCGCGTATGCTTTTCAGCGTATGTGCCGACATGGTGAACGAACTACAAGACGGCCACGTGAACCTATCATCATGGTTTGACACTTCTTACTACCGCAACTGGTGGAGCGATTACCCCCAAAACTTCAACGAGCGCCTTATCGAGCAATACTACTTCGACTTCGACAACAAATCGCTCGGCGGACTGCAATACACCATACTCAACCAGAATGTGGGGTATGTGCGGTACTCATCGTTCGCTTCCGGCATAGGCGAGAGCAACCTGGATGCCATACTCAGCGAATTTATGCTCTGCACCGGCATGATCATAGACATACGCGACAACGGCGGCGGGAATCTTACCAACGTAGAGACCTTGGTACGCCGATTTATACGCGAACGCACACTTGCGGGGTATATGGTGAACAAAACCGGACCCGGCCACGACGACTTCTCCAACCCCGAGCCCTACTATTTCGACCCGATAGGCTCCGAACACCTGTCGTGGGACAAACCCGTAGTGGTACTCACCAACCGAAGCACATTCAGCGCGGCCAACAATTTCGCCTCGATAATGCAATTCCTGCCCAACGTGAAAATCGTGGGGGCCACCACCGGAGGCGGCAGCGGCATACCTATCACTCTTGAGATACCCTGTGGATGGATGATTAGGATGTCGGCTGTATCGGTGCTCGATGCAAAAGGCAACACCACTGAATTCGGCGTCAACCCCTCTGAAGGCTGCGAAGTGGACCTCGACCCCGTGCTCGCCCTAAGCGGCATCGACACCATGATCGAAAAGGCGATTGAAGTAATCCTGAGATGAAAATCAAAAGCCACCTACGATGATATCCCCCTCGATCCGAGGATCTTCGAGAATCTTCGATGATCTTCGATGATTTTCGAAGGTCTTCGAAAGTCATCGAAAAGCCATCGGATCTTTGGAAAGCCTTTATAAGGCCATCGGAAGCCTTATAAATCTCCCCTCCACAACCATTATCCCCTCTTCTTTGTTAAATGTTAAATGAGGGCGCAAATCTGCTTTCGCCCACGCGTTTTTCTGACTATTTATTTAAAAGAGGAATATAAGAGTGAAACTGCTGAGAGTAACATCAAGGATAGCAAGCGTTACCTTCTGGATTATCATGGCGGTAGTGCTTTTGGCATTAGGAATAATCCTATTGCTGTATTCGTCGTGGGCACAGGATACGTTAAGAGTAAAGGCCTTGGAAGCCCTTAACAAAAAACCGGGCATGGCCGTGACCTTAGATGAATTCCGCCTTAAATTCCCCGCCAATGTGAGCATCGGCGGTCTGTCATTCGTGCAGGAAGGCGATACCCTCATAAAAGCCGAATCACTAGATGCCAAAGTAAAAATCCTGCCTCTGCTCAAAGGCAAGGTGGAGGTAGAGAATGCCTTGCTAAAAAACGGCTACTACCAACTCGGTGCGCCCGACTCTACCATGTGGATGCGCCTTTCGGCCGGCGAAATAGACATACGTCCGGCCACCGTGACCCTCTCGCCCATGGACATATCATTAGAGCAGGGAGCTCTGAAGAATGCCGTGGTGGACATGGTGCTTAAGCAAGATACCACATCTACACCCTCTGATACCACCGCCTCACAGGAAATGACAATACGCGTGAAGCATTTAGCCATGGATAACCTTACCTACCGGATGAGCATGCTTCCCACTATCGACTCTTTAGGCGTGAACATAGCCTCGGGTAGTCTTACCAACGGTAATATCGACCTCAAAGCGCAGACACTCAACCTATCCAAATTCAGCGGATTAGGCATAAATGCGGCATATATAGCCCCCGATTCGGCCACAATCGCCGCCACCCCGGTGCCTCTCGCATCGCAAGACACCACCTCATCAGCACCCTGGACCATACAAATCGACACGATAAACTTCGTAAAATCTCAAGCCCTATACACCACCCGCGGCGTAACGCCACTGCCGGGCCTCGACTTCGCCTACATCCAGGCCGATAGCATGGACCTTACCGTAATCAAGTTCTTCAATCAGGCCAGCACTCTACGCCTGCCGCTACAACTACGCGCCACCGAACGATGCGGCGTGACACTTGACGCCAAAGGCACATTCAGTCTTGACGACACAGCGATGTACCTCGACAAGTTCAGGATACTCACCGCCACCACCTCTCTCGCAGCAGATGGCCTCATGGGCATGGGCGACCTGCTCACCGACCCCACCCTGCCACTTAAGCTCAAAGCATCAGGATACTGCTCGATAGCCGACCTCAAGAAGATGTTTCCGGGCTATATGCCATACCTCGCCCTCCTGCCGGCCACCGGGAAGGCCGACCTGAACCTCGACCTTGACGGCACCACGTCGCGCCTAAACATATCCGACATCATGCTCGCACTCAACGGATGCATACGTCTGCACGGCAAAGGCACACTCGACAACGCATTCTCTCCCGACAAAATAGGCGGAGACATAGCCCTGCAAGGCAACATATACAATGTGAGCAATATAGTGAAATCGCTGATGGAGCCGGGCTCCACGCTCACCATACCGCCCATGACATTAGGCGGCAACGTGCATATGCACGGACCATCCATTGCAGGCAACCTCAACGCCTATACCCTCGGAGGCAAAGTGGCACTCGACGCCAAATACAACAGCAACACCGAAGGCTACGCTCTCGACGTGAACGCCGACCAATTCCCCGTCAACGCCTTTATGGCCGACTTGGGAGTGGGCAAGGCTTCATTCACCCTCGACGCGCATGGCAATAGTTTCGATATCATGAAGCCATCAACGCAGCTACACGCCAAGGCACACATAAAATCGCTCGTGTACGAAGGTTACGACTATCGCGACGCAACTCTCGACGCCACCATACTCGACGGAAAAGCCGACGTGAACGCAGCCATAGACAACGACGCAGCTAAATTAACCCTGAAAGCTGAAGGCAACCTAACCGGCCAAACCTACAACCTCACCGCCACGCTCGACGGCGACGACATCGACCTCCACGCCCTGAACCTATCAGAAACACCGATGCTTATATCCGCTCTCCTTAACCTTGACGCATCATACACACCTAAGACCAACGACATCAAGGCCATCGTAAACATACCCGAATTTTACTATAAAGGGGCTGACACCATGGAATTTACGCTCTCCGACATATTCACGCACTTCAATTCGTCAGACTCCCTCACCACCCTATCGCTACACAACCACGACCTTGTGGCCAACGCCTCTATACCAATGGGGCTGACGGGAATATCGGCGAAAGCCGATACACTAATGGCCGTGCTCGACAGCCAGCTCAAAGAAAAGCGTCTTGAGCTCGACACCATACACCAAGCAATGCCACAATTCGTACTTGACGTACACGCCGGAGAAGACAACCTAATCAACGACATACTCGCCGCCCAAAAGATGAGGCTCGGACACCTGTCGATTAACGTAGCCAACGACTCTCTGATTCATCTCAACTCCCTACTCACCGGCCTATACACAGGCTCAATGATGCTCGACACCATAAACATCGACGCAAAACAAGCAGGCGAACGCCTGCACATGCTCGCAAGGCTCGACAACTCGCCCGGAAATCTCGATGACTTCGCGCACGTGCGTCTCGACGGCATGGTGAGCAACAACAATGTGTCGATGCGTATCACACAGGAGAACTCCAAAGGGCTCACAGGTTTCGACTTCGGTACAATAGCCACCTATGCCGACTCAACCGTCACGGCCCGTCTGTTTCCGCTCACCCCTATAATCGGATACAAGAACTGGACCATAAACCTCGACAACTTCATAAGCTACGACATAGCCACCAAGCACATCGACGCCAACCTGAAAATGAAAGGCGACGACTCATCGCTACAGCTATACACCGAGCATAACCACGGCCTCGCCGCAGGCTATACCGCCGAAACAGACAGTATAGCCCACGGCCATAACGCAGCCAACAACGTGGTGCTGAAAATCACCGACATACACCTATCCGACTGGATCACATTCAACCCATTCGCACCTCCGATCTCAGGCGACCTCTCGGCCGACCTCAACCTCAACTGGGACGGCGACACCGAAATCAACGGCAAAGGCAATGTGGCTCTGACCAACTTCATGTACGACAACCAGAAAGTGGCATCATTAGTGGCCGACCTCGATGTGGAGACAAACATAGAAGGCACCGTGCGCGCCAAAGCCGACCTGATGGTGGACGGAGAACGCACAATGACCCTCGCCGGAGCTCTCAACGACAAAAACTCCGACTCGCCATTCAACCTCGACTTCACTGTGATACGTTTCCCCCTCAACACTATAAACCCCTTCCTGCCGGCCGACATGGCCCAGCTCAGAGGTTCAATCAACGGCAACATGATGATTTCAGGAAGCACCGCCAACTCGATATTCAACGGCGAAATATACTTTGAAGACGCAGCCCTCACCCTGCCCATGACCGCCACCTCCTACCCATTCTCCGATGTGAAGATACCGATAAAAGACAACATCGTGACATTTAACAACTTCAATATAAAAGGCGTGCAAGGCAATCCACTGAACGTGAATGGGATAGTGGACATCACCGACCTCGCTTCGCCCAAATACGACCTATCGCTAAAGGCCGACAACCTGATGCTCGTCAACACCTCCAAGCCATCCAAAGAAGCCACCGTGTACGGCAAAGCCTACATCGACCTCGACGCTTCGGCAAAAGGCAACCTCAACTTCATGAGTCTTAACGCCGACCTCACGATACTGGCGGGCACCAATGTGAGCTACGTGCTCACCGAAGCCACTAATGACATAACCGATTCTGCCAACAACGACATGGTGAAATTCGTAAACCTTAACGACACATCAGCAGTGATGCTGGCCGATAGCCTTGTCAACAACGGTATGCTTATGGCTATGGACGCCAAACTTACCATACAAAACGGCACAACAGTGACGGTGGACCTGCCTACAAGCACCCGCGATAAGGTGCAGCTGCAGGCCAACGGAACTGTGACGTACACCCAATCGCCCATCGACACCAACGGGCGTCTGGTGGGACGCATCAACCTCAACAACGGATTCGGCAGATACACTGTGCCTCTCATAGGAGAGAAAAAATTTGACCTCCAGCAAGGATCGTACATAGCCTTTGACGGAGACATGCTCAACCCCGCACTCAACATACAAGCTTCCGACCCCGTGAAGGTGAACGTGACACAAGACAAAAATTCGCGTTTGGTGAATTTCGACATCCTGCTGAGCGTGACAGGCACACTCGAAAGGATGGACGTGGCCTTCAACCTCACTACCGACGACGACCTCACAATTGCCAACGAACTGCAATCGATGAGCACCGAGCAGAGAGCCAACACCGCCATGAACATGCTACTATACAACATGTACACCGGAGGAGGAACCACCTCGTCGGCATCAGCCGGACTTACCGCCAACCCACTATTCTCATTCCTCGAAAGCCAAATCAACAACTGGGCCGCAAACAACATCAAAGGAGTGGACCTGCAATTCGGCATCGACCAATACAACCAGACCACCAACGGCACCACATCATCGGCTATGAGCTACAGCTACCAAGTGTCGAAATCGCTATTCAACGACAGATTCAAGATTGTGGTAGGAGGCAACTACACCAACGACAACAATGCCGACGAGAACATCGCTGAAAACCTCATCAACGACATATCATTCGAATACTTCCTCAACGCCCAGCAGACCATGGTGCTGAAGCTATTCCGCCACATGGGATACGAAAGCATACTCGAAGGCGAGGTGACACAGACCGGCGTGGGATTCGTGTACAGGCGCAAGCTTGACCGACTGGCCAACATCCTGCCAAAATTCATACGGCCCAAATACCGGGATTAAGTCCCCTCCCCACGAGACGAAGATTTCCGAGGAATTTCCGAGGGATTTCGAAGATTTTCGAAAATCATCGAAGACCATCGAAAATCATCGAAAATCATCGGATCGAGAGGACAGAAAATCATCGAAAATCATCGGATCAAGAGGCCAGAAAATCAAAAAAACAACCATCCCAAATAATACTTTCATGAGCAGAAAAAGCCTGACATACATATATATCCTGATGCTTGCCGCTATAGCATATAGCTGCTCCACCACCAGGCGTATACCCTCTGACGAATACCTATACACGGGCCTTAAAGGCATCGACATAATCACTGACAGCACTGAAGGCAAACCCACAGCATTTCCTCACGCTCTGAAAGATGTGCTTGAAGAGGCTGTGGACGTGGCTCCCACAAAAAAGACCTGGGGGATAATACCTTTAGGACTTTGGGTGTACAACAACTGGAACGACTCAGCCACCGGCCTAAAGAAATGGCTATACGACAAGTGGGTGCTTGACCCGGTGCTTGTGTCGGACGTACGCCCACAGCTGCGTACAAAAATGCTCGACCAAATACTCGACAACAACGGATACTTCTCCGGATCGTCGTCTTACGAACTAATCCATCCGCAAAACCCCAAGAAGGCATCGATATTATATACCGTGACTCCAGGAAACCCCTACCCTATCGACAGCCTGATACTACTGCCTGACACCACAAAACTCAACGCGATGATCGACTCGCTCGCGCTGAAAGACAGGTATCTAAGCAAAGTGCCCGGCATACGATTCTCAATGGATTCGCTCAACACCGCACGCACGCGAATCACAAATGTGCTGCGCAACCGCGGATACTACTACTTCTCACCCGACTTCATAGAATACCTGGCCGACACCCTCATAAATCCCGGCAAAGTGGTGCTGAAGCTCGATATAGCATCCAACATGCCGTCGTTCGCCCGCGAGAAATACATCACCGGCGACGTGAAAGTGTACGCCCACCGCTTCAGAGGAGGAGGCACACCCGACACATTCCAACTTAAAAAAGTGACGCTCATACAGATGCAGCCGTCAAAACTGCGCCACTCTATATTCGACAGCAACGTCACCTTCAGAAAAGGGCATACATTCACACTGCGGCAGATGAACAATACCCAATCATACCTATCCAGATTAGGTATATTCCAGGCTGTGAACATCGAAGCCATACGCGACACCACCGCCGAAGTGCCAACCATCGACGTGAACATAGGCACCACCTTCGACGCTCCGTGGGAAGCGTCGCTGGAAGTGAACGCCACCTCAAAATCTAACAGCTACATAGGCCCGGGACTCACAATGGGCATAACCAACCACAACATATTCGGAGGAGGCGAACAATTGGGCTTCAACCTCACCGGAAGCTACGAATGGCAGACCGGACGAGGCAAAAACCAATCAGTGTTCAACTCCTACGAATTGGGCTTGCAGATGTCTCTCGCATTCCCCAGAATGTTGGCACCCAAATTCATACCCCGACGCAACCGCCAGCTCAACTGGACACGTATCACCCTTGGGGCAGAACTGCTCAACAGACCACACTTCTTCAAAATGGCGCAATTCAATACCGGCATCACATACGACTGGCAATCAAGCCGATATGTAAGCAATTCTTTCACACCGTTCAAGCTCTCGTACACCAAGCTCATGCACACCACGTTCGAGTTCGACTCCATGATGGCCGTAAACCCGGCGGTAGCACTCAGCTTCGAGAGCCGATTCATACCCCAGATGTCGTACCAGTTCACGTTCGACCGACAATTCAACCGCGACAACCGCTTCAATCTGCAGCTACAGCTCATCGAGGCCGGAAACGCCTTCTGGGCAGCATATGAGCTATGCGGCGTGAAAGGCGAGAAACGCATGTTCGGCACACCTTTCTCTCAATTCGTGAAAGGACAGACACAAGTGGTGTGGGGACGACGGACCAACGGCAACAGCTGGTTAGTGAGCCGCATAGCCGTGGGAGCGGCCCATGCCTATGGCAACTCCAAACATGTGCCCTACTCAGAACAATTCTATTGCGGAGGAGCTAACTCCGTGAGAGCATTCACCGTACGAAGCATAGGCCCGGGCAGCTACCATGACCCGCGCGTGGTGGACGACTACTTCGACCAGACCGGTACATTCAAATTCGAGGCCAACGTGGAATACCGTTTCCCCATCTACGGACCGCTCAACGGGGCAGTATTCCTCGACTCCGGCAACGTATGGCTCCTAAAAGCCGACCCCCTGCGTCCGGGCGGTCTGCTTCGCGGACGCACATTCTTCAAAGAACTCGCCACCGGCACCGGAGTGGGGCTGCGCGTTGACATCAGTATGCTGGTGATACGCGGCGACCTCGGCATAGGCATTCACGCCCCCTACGACACAGGCAAAAGAGGCTATTACAATATGACATCGTTCAAGAAATCATTGGCCTTCCACCTTGCCATAGGATACCCGTTCTGAGCGCTGTGCATAATCCTCCCCCCCCCCTACGCACAAATCACACCCGATTGTGCAAAAGGTTAAATATTAATACAAAAGTTGTAAAATCGATTCTAAATGTGTAATTTTGCTTGTTAAAATAAATAAAAGCACTCTAAAACAACCCAAACGAATTATGGCAAAAATATCCGGAGCAGTAACCATAGACGAAGACCGCTGTAAGGGATGCGAGCTTTGCGTGACAGCTTGCCCCACACAAGTACTTATGTTACAGCCCAAAAGCGTGAACGACCGTGGTTATCACTACGCCTTTATGCAAAATCCAGAAGCTTGTATAGGATGCGCCTCCTGTGCTATGGTATGCCCTGATGCATGCATCGAGGTGTACAAAGTGGTAATCAAATGACCATAAAGCATACTAACCCAAAAATTCAAAAAAAATAATCATAAATGGAAGAAGTAAGATTGATGAAGGGCAACGAAGCCATAGCACATGCTGCAATCCGACATGGTATTGACGGCTACTTCGGCTACCCCATCACTCCCCAATCTGAAGTGCTCGAGACTCTGGAGGCCGAGATGCCCTGGACCACCACCGGCATGACCGTGCTTCAAGCTGAAAGCGAAGTAGCCGCTATAAATATGGTGTATGGGGGAGCGGCATCCGGCAAGGCTGTGATGACATCGTCGTCATCTCCGGGAATAAGCCTTAAGCAAGAAGGTATATCATATATCGCCGCCGCAGAGCTGCCGGCACTCATAGTGAATGTGATGCGCGGAGGCCCCGGATTAGGCACAATACAGCCCTCGCAGGCCGACTATTTCCAGGCCACCAAAGGAGGGGGCCATGGCGACTATCATCTGATAGTGCTCGCTCCGGCCACCGTGCAGGAGATGGCCGATTTCGTGGGGCTCGGTATCGACCTCGCATTCAAATACCGCAACCCGGCCATGATCCTTGCCGACGGTGTGGTAGGCCAGATGATGGAGAAGGTGGTACTCCCGCCATTCCGCCCGCGCCGTACCGACGAGGAGATACGCGAGCAATGCCCATGGGCAGCCACAGGACGCCACGGGCGCAGCCACCGCAATATCATCACCTCGCTCGAGATGGAGCCGCATAAAATGGAAGTCAACAACCTGCGTCTGCAAGAGACATACCGCAAAATCACCGAAAACGAGGTAAGGTTTCAGGAATACTTCACCGAAGACGCCGACTATCTGATGGTGGCATTCGGCTCTGTGGCACGCATATGCCTCAAAGCCATAGAGGATGCGCGCCGGCAAGGCATAAAGATCGGACTTATCCGCCCTATTACACTCTGGCCATACCCCACTAAAGAGATAGAGCGTCTGGCCAAACAGGTAAAAGGGATTCTGACTGTGGAGCTAAATGCCGGGCAGATGGTGGAAGACGTGCGTCTGGCTGTCAGCGGCAGCGTGCCCGTATACCATTTCGGACGTTTCGGAGGCATAGTGCCGAGTCCGACCGAAGTACTCGACGCTTTCAACAATTATTTTCTTAAATGACCCATCCACACATGACTAAAGAAGAAATCATAAAAGAGGGCTCTAAGGTGTACTCACGCCCCTCGCTCCTCACCGACAATATCACGCATTACTGCCCCGGATGCGGACACGGGGTGGTGCACCGCCTGGTGGCCGAAGTGCTCGACGAGATGGGTGTGGCCGACAAAGCAGTGGGCGTTGCCCCGGTAGGGTGCGCCGTATTCGCCTACAATTACATCGACGTTGACTGGGTGGAAGCCGCACACGGACGCGCGCCTGCCGACGCCACGGCAATATCACGCCTTTACCCGGGCAATCTCGTGTTCACATACCAAGGCGACGGCGACCTCGCCGCCATCGGCACCGCCGAGACAATACACGCTGCCAACCGCGGGGAGAACATCACGATAATATTCATCAACAACGCCATATACGGCATGACAGGAGGACAGATGGCGCCCACCACACTTTTGGGGCAAAAGACAGCCACATGCCCCTATGGGCGCACAGCCGAACTCAACGGATACCCCATAAAGATATCCGACCTTCTGGTACAGCTCGACGGCACATGCTATGTGACACGTCAGGCAGTGTACAGCCCCGCAGCAGTGCGCAAGGCCAAGGCTGCGATTCGCAAGGCATTCCAGAACACCCTCGACAAAAAAGGCACATCTGTGGTGGAGATAGTTTCCAACTGCCCCTCAGGCTGGAAGATGACGCCCAAGGATGCCAACGAGTGGCTAAAGGCCCACATGGAGGAGAAATATCCTCTCGGCGACCTCAAAGATTGCTAATCAGGGAAAAAAAGAAAGAATCATGAAAGAAGAAATAATCATAGCCGGTTTCGGCGGTCAGGGTGTGCTTTCTATGGGCAAGATACTTGCCTATGCCGGATTGATGGATAATCTGGAGGTGACATGGATGCCTGCCTATGGGCCCGAACAGCGCGGAGGCACCGCCAACGTTACCGTGATACTCAGCGACCAGCCCATATCATCGCCCGTGCTCGACTCCTATGACACAGCCGTACTGCTCAACCAGCAGAGTCTCGACAAATTCGAGAGCAAGGTGAAGCCCGGCGGCACACTCATCTACGACCCCTACGGCATACACCATAAGCCCACGCGCACTGACATCACCGTAATCCCGGTGAATGCCACAGACGCAGCTATCGAACTCGGCAACTCCAAAACCTACAACATGATACTGCTCGGGGCACTGCTTTCGGCGCGTAAGCTACTCAACGACGACGCCGTGGTGCGCGGTCTTAAAAAGACTCTCCCCGAACGCCACCACCACCTCATACCTCTCAACGTGCAGGCCATAGCCAAAGGCCGTACACTGATAAATCAGTAGCGGCAAAGCAGTACTGAATACAGAAATTGAGCCGACGCATCAGCGCGTCGGCTCATTCATTTTATATTTATGCCTGTTCTTTTTATGAAAGAGGCGAAACCGCTAATTACCTAAGAAAAATACACCAAAAAAACATCATAATGCGTCAACAAAAAAGAAAACACAAGCGTTTATGTCAAAAAATAATGTTTTATATCAGATTTTTTTGTTTTTTGTTTTAATTTGACGTAATTTTGCATCAATTAAATACAATTTCTAAGAAAACTAACGCCAAGGGCTAATCCCGCGGCAATAAAATACACTCTTAGCATGATTCATCCCTTTAGAAGTGCCACAAGCACCAATGGCAAAAGAATGGCAGGCGCACGCGCTCTTTGGAGAGCCAACGGCATGAAAGATGAGCAATTCGGAAAGCCCATCATAGCCGTGGTGAACTCCTTCACCCAATTCGTGCCCGGACATACGCATCTGCACGAGATCGGCCAAATAGTAAAAGACGAGATAGAGAAGCAGGGCTGCTTCGCCGCCGAATTCAACACCATAGCAATCGACGACGGCATAGCTATGGGGCATGACGGAATGCTATATTCACTACCCTCGCGCGACCTTATAGCCGACTCTGTGGAGTATATGATCAACGCACATAAAGCCGACGCTATGGTGTGCATATCCAACTGCGACAAAATCACCCCCGGAATGATGCTTGCCGCCATGCGCCTTAACATACCTGCGATATTCGTGTCGGGAGGGCCCATGGAAGCCGGTAATGTGGCCGGAAAAGATGTTGACTTAATCGACATAATGATACAAAGCGCCGACACATCGGTCGACGACTCTCAGATACAGGCCCTCGAAGAGAGGGGATGCCCCACCTGCGGCTCGTGCTCGGGAATGTTCACTGCCAACTCCATGAACTCGCTCACCGAGGCCATAGGCCTCGCACTACCCGGCAACGGCACAATCGTGGCAACGCACACTGACCGCATAAACCTATTCCGCAAAGCCGCTCGACAAATCGTGGACAACGCCTACGCCTACTACCGCGACGGCGATGAATCGGTGCTTCCGCGCAGCATAGCCTCACGCAATGCCATGCTCAACGCCATGGCTCTGGATATAGCCATGGGTGGATCCACCAACACGGTGCTGCACCTATTGGCTGTGGCCAACGAGGCAGGCACCGACTTCACTATCGATGACATCGACGCCCTTTCGCGCCGCGTGCCCGTGCTCTGCAAAGTGGCGCCCAACAGTAATTACCACATACAGGACGTAAACCGCGCCGGGGGCATACCCGCCATACTCGCCCAGCTCGACAAAGCCGGACTTATCGACACCTCGGTGAAGCGCGTCGACGGCCTTACGCTCAGAGAGATGCTTGCAGAGGCCACATCGCCGGCATATGACCGCACATGGCTATGTGCGCCCGGCGGATTCCGCACCACAAAGATGGGCAGCCAAAACACATATTATATAGAGATGGATACCGACCGCACCGATGGATGTATACGCGATGTAGACCACGCATATGTGCAGGACGGCGGTCTGGCCGTACTTCATGGCAACATAGCCCTTCACGGATGTGTGGTGAAGACAGCCGGTGTGGACCCGTCAATCTTCAAATTTTCAGGTCCGGCTAAAGTATTCGAGAGCCAGGAAGACACCGTGGACGCTATACTACGCGACAAAATCAAGCCCGGCGACGTGGTAGTAATCACATACGAGGGACCCAAGGGAGGCCCTGGTATGCAGGAGATGCTTTACCCCACAAGCTACCTGAAGTCAAAGCACTTAGGCAAAGACTGCGCCCTTATCACCGACGGGCGATTCTCAGGCGGCACATCCGGACTCTCGATCGGCCACATATCACCCGAAGCCGCCCGCGGCGGCAATATAGGCCTTGTACGCGACGGCGACATCATCGATATAGATATCCCTAACCGCACCATCAACGTTCGACTCAGCGATGCCCAACTCGAAGAGCGCCGTAAAGAGGAGAACGCGCGCGCGGCAGCAGCCTTCACACCCCGCCACCGCGACCGCAAAATATCAAAGGCCCTGAAAGCCTATGCATCTATGGTAACATCAGCCGACAAAGGAGGCGTAAGAGAATAGAACGCTTATGAAAGAGAAAATTACAGGAGCAGAAGCGCTGATACGCGCACTTCTTGCCGAGGGTGTTGACACCGTGTTCGGATACCCTGGAGGCCAGATTATCACAGTGTACGACAAGCTGTACGACTATGCCGACAAACTGCACCACATACTTGTGCGCCATGAGCAAGGCGCTATACACGCCGCCGAGGGGTACGCACGCGTATCCAACCGCACCGGAGTGGTAATAGTGACATCGGGCCCGGGCGTGGCCAATGTGGTCACCGGCCTTAGCGACGCACAGATGGACTCAACCCCGGTGGTAGTGATTTCCGGACAGGTGGGAGCCAAATTTCTCGGATGCGACGCCTTCCAGGAGACCGACGTGGTAGGTATCACTCTGCCAGTGACCAAATGGTCGATGCAGGTACGCAACGCCGAGGATATACCATGGGCTGTGGCCAAAGCCTTTTACATAGCCAATTCCGGCCGTCCGGGTCCGGTAGTGCTCGACATATCACGCGATGCCCAGGTGGGTACTCTCAACTGGGAGTTCAAACCCATAAAATTCATCCGCTCATACAACCCTAACCCCTCGATACCCCCGTCGCTTCTGCTTAAGACGGCGGCCCTGCTCAACGGGGCTAAGAGACCCATTATACTCGCCGGCCACGGTGTGATGATATCGTCAGCAGAAAAAGAGCTTATTTCCATAGCCGAAAAAGCTGATATACCGGTGGCTACTACCCTTTTAGGATTATCCAACATACCCTCCGACCACCCTCTCAACAAGGGTATGCTCGGAATGCACGGTAACATTGGTCCTAACTATCTGCTCAACCAGGCCGACGTGATTTTAGGCATAGGCCTAAGATTCGACGACCGAATCACCGGCGACGCCACACACTACGCTAATCAGGCAAAGATAATACACATCGACATTGACCCCTCGGAACTTTCGCGCATAATACCTGCCGAAGTGGCCATACACGGCGACGCCAAAGAGGCACTAACACAACTGCTGCCCCTTATTGACGAAGCCAAGCACACTGACTGGAACGCGGAATTCGAATCATGCAGAGCCGACGAACAAAGACTCGTGATAGATAAAGAGCTGCACCACGACGGACCGCTTACAATGGGCGAAGTGGTGGAATGTGTATCTGAAGCAGCCGGCGACTCGGCGATACTCGTGACGGATGTGGGTCAGAATCAGATGATGTCGGCGCGCTATTTCAAATACACCATGCCAAAGAGCATCGTCACCTCCGGCGGACTCGGCACCATGGGCTTCGGCCTGCCGGCTGCCATAGGAGCCAAACTCGCTGCTCCCGACCGCACGGTATGCTTCTTCAGCGGCGACGGCGGCTTCCAGATGACCATACAGGAACTCGGCACAATAATGCAGTACGGCGTGAACGTGAAAATCGTGGTGCTCAACAACAGCTTCCTCGGCAACGTGCGCCAATGGCAATACCTATTCTACAACAAGCGCTATTCGCAGACTCCCCTTGCCGACCCCGACTTCTGCATGATATGCTCGGCTTACAATATAGCGTCAGAGAAAGTGACCGACCGAAGCGAACTCGCCGCAGCTGTGGATCGCATGATGAATCACGACGGCTCATACCTGCTTAACGTGGTGGTGAACGAGAAAGACAACGTGTTCCCGATGATACCGCCGGGCGGACGCACCGACCACATAATGCTCAACGAGAAAGACTATTACACAAGGTAAAAAAAGCACCAAAGCTATCATATAAGATGGAAGATAATATAAAACAACTGTTCACAATCACCATATTTGCAGAGCATAACATAGGTATGCTCAATCAGGTGCTTATAATATTCACCCGCAGATGCCTGAACATAGAGGATGTGTCGGGTAGCCGCACCGCCATCGAGGACATACATAAAATCACCATAACCCTGTGGAGCGACAGAAGCACCATGGAAAAGGTGGTGAAGCAGATTGAGAAACGAGTGGATGTGCTTCGCGCGTTCTTCTATACCGATGACGAGATTATATATCAGGAAATCGCTCTTTATAAGGTGGACACCGACAAACTGATGAAAGAGCAATATCTTGAAAGCCTGATACGACACCACAACGCTCGAATACTCGACATCACACCCGATTATACCGTGATAGAGAAGGCCGGGCAACCCTGGGAAACAGAAGCACTCCTTGCCGAACTGCGCCAATACGGCGTAAGGCAGTTTGTGCGCTCAGGGCGCGTGTGCGTCACCAAGGCTGCAGAAGAGCAGCTCGACCAATACATAGCCGAACAGACACTGCGACGCAACAGCATATTAGGAGAAGACAACGATGACTGACACCAATAACGTCCGCCTACCGGAGACATACACCATGGAGGGATTCCTCACTGCCGGCGAGACCAATGCCCAAGGCGAGATGCCGATATGGCTGCTGGTACAGAACCTGATAAATCTGGCCACTCTGCATGCCAATGCCCTCGGGGTAGGATATGCCGACCTTAAGCCATTAGGCATAGGCTGGGTGCTGACGCATGTGTCGATAGAGATGCTGCATTATCCCGGCATCAACGAGAATTATCGCCTTACCACCTGGATTGAGGGATACAATCGCCTGTACTCCGACAGATGCTTTGCGCTTACCGATGCCAACGGCAACGTAATAGGCAATATACGCACCAATTGGGTGGCTATGGATATGGTGAAGCGCACAGCCGCCGACCTGAGCGTACTGCCCACCGAGAGATTTGTGGTGCACGACAGGAAATGCCCCGTGCAGCGCACCCGCAAGCAGCAGCCGTTGGGTGATGATGCCAACGAATGTGAATATACATTTAAATATAGCGACACCGACTTCAACCGACACGTGAATACGGTGATGTACATCCGTCAGATTCTCAACCAGTGGAGTATGGACCGCTACGACTCTTATAGCATAGAGCGCTTTGACATCTCATTCCATGCCGAGTGCCATTACGCTGATACCGTGGCCATACGCCATGCCGATATGCCTGATAGCCAATCGGCTTGTGAGATAATAAATCCGGCCGGACACCGCGCGGTGCTGTCATATATACGCTGGAAAGCGAGAAGCTGACAAAAGATCACAAACACAAACAAAAAAACAAACAAAAAACACAACCCAAATACAAAGAAATCATGGCAAAAATGAATTTCGGCGGTACAATGGAAACCGTCATCACTCGTGAAGAATTCCCGTTGGCTAAAGCCCGCGAAGTGCTTAAAGACGAGACTCTCGCTATCATCGGTTACGGTGTGCAGGGCCCCGGACAAGGACTTAATCTCCGAGACAACGGCTTTAACGTAATCGTGGGCCAGCGTCAGGGCAAAACCTTCGACAAAGCTATCGCTGACGGTTGGGTACCCGGCGAGACTCTCTTTTCTATCGAGGAGGCTTGCGAAAAAGCCACAATCATAATGTGTCTTCTTTCTGATGCTGCCGTAATAGACCAGTGGCCCGTAATCGAAAAACACCTTACTGCCGGTAAAGCTCTGTACTTCTCTCATGGCTTCGCCATCACCTGGAGCGACCGCACAGGTGTAGTGCCTCCGGCTGATGTGGACGTAATCATGGTAGCCCCCAAGGGATCGGGCACCACAGTGCGTTCGCTTTATCTTGAGGGCCGCGGCATCAATTCATCGTTTGCCGTATATCAGGACTTCACAGGCCGCGCTCTTGACCGTACTATCGCTCTCGGCATCGGCATAGGTTCCGGTTATCTGTTTGAGACCACTTTCCAGCGCGAGGCCACCAGCGACCTCACCGGCGAACGCGGTTCGCTTATGGGTGCTATCCAAGGTCTGCTTCTCGCTCAGTATGAGGTGCTCCGCGAGAACGGTCATACCCCCTCAGAGGCTTTCAACGAGACTGTAGAGGAATTGACACAATCACTCATGCCTCTCTTCGCCGCAAAAGGCATGGACTGGATGTACGCCAACTGCTCCACTACAGCTCAGCGCGGCGCCTTGGACTGGATGGGCCCGTTCCACGATGCCATCAAGCCCGTGGTAGAGAAACTTTACGCAAGTGTGAAGAGCGGCAATGAGGCTCAGATCTCTATCGACTCTAACTCTAAGCCCGACTACCGCGACAAGCTCAATGAGGAGCTGCGTCAGCTGCGCGAGAGCGAGATGTGGCAGACTGCCAACACAGTGCGCCAGCTCC
>N._stephensi_709_foregut__coassemble_161_pt1 | contig 27003 bp, 22 predicted proteins | sample N__stephensi_709_foregut__metabat2_low_PE_014 | metagenome-assembled genome bin N | reverse complement strand
CTGGAGAGTCTGGGACTTAATCATCGTGGTACAGAGCATGAAGAATGTTATAAGAAGCATGTTCATGTCAACCATAGGAGTAAAGTCCACGTGAATCGACTTTTTCTTCTGGCCACCTTTTTTCTTTGGGCCGTCGTCTTTTTGTGCTATTTCTGCCATGGTCTTTACTTATTTAGCGGGTGCACTGGCTTCTTCTTCAGAGGTAAGAGCGGTCATCAGAGAGAACTTGTTAAGGTTCATAGTCTGAAGATTATCGAATACCATCTCCACTGTAGTGAAAGGAGTGTCCTTATCGGCCTTGATAGCGATACCGCGGCCGTCTTTTGTCACAGCGTTATAGAGGTCTTCGAGAGCCTTAGCCTCTTCAGGGGTAAGTCCGGCCGATACAGCCTTATCATCGTGGATATCCTTGGCCACGAGATAGATTGCACGACACCACACCTGGAAATCGTTAAGGTTGTTATTCTTGTCCTTGTTACCATCGATTGGAATACCTACGTCCTCACGAGTGAGGTCGCCTTGTATTTTATCCCTTTCGGTTATTGACAGGTCGAGCAGCGCGGGTAGGGCTTTGAAGGGAGCGCCAATCATGTTGGTCTCCATGAAGGCCTTGCGCTGATTCGGAGTGATACTAATCGGATTGTTCTTGTGCTGGTCGTTGTAGACGCTTACTGCCTTGTCGAGCATCATACCGCGAATCACAGAGCTTGAAAGGGTGGAGTCCACGTCGCCGGTGAAGGAAATGAAGAGTTTGCCTTCGGTGACGGTGGGATCCTCAAGCTTGCCTGATTTGTCGGCTGATGACACGAGTATGGTCACCAGGTTATTCATCGGCACCTTCTCTTCGGATACAGAAGACGGAGTATACACGATCGTGGGCTCCTTCTGCAAGAAGGTAGAAGTCAACATGAAGAAAGTAAGCAAAAGAACAGTCACGTCACTCATCGCGGTCATGTCGATGAGCGTACTTTTCTTTTTGATTTTAGCCTTTCCCATATTTACCTTGGTTTTAAAAATTTACAACTCTCGGAAAATAGGGGATTAGTGAGTAGCGGCAAATGTCTGAACGATAGAGAAACCGATTTCGTCGATTGCGTAAGTAAGGTTATCGATCTTGTTGGTGTAGTAGTTGTAGGAGATTACAGCGAATGCACCAGTTGCGATACCGAAGGCTGTGTTGATAAGAGCCTCAGAGATACCGGTAGACAGCTCAGTAGAGTCAGGAGCACCTGATTGAGCAAGAGCCTGGAATGATTTGATCATACCCATTACAGTACCGAGAAGTCCGACGAGTGTACCGAGAGTAGTAAGGGTAGCCACGATCGGGAGGTTCTGCTGGAGAGCGGGCATCTCAAGAGCTGTAGCCTCTTCAAGCTGCTTTTGGATTGTGAGCACTTTCTGCTCTTTTGTGAGCACTGTGTTCTGGTCCATTTCCTCATAAGCTGCGAGAGCTGCGGCAACAACGGCAGCCACAGAGCCCTGCTGCTTCTTGCAGAGGTCTTTAGCTTTAGCGATGTCGTTAGCGGCGAGGGCTTTCTTAACGTTGCCTACGAATGTAGAGATAGAACCTTTACCCTTAGCACCGGAGAGAGCGAACCAACGCTCGAAAGAGATAACGATAACAGTAAGGAAGAGAGTCTGGAGGACAGGCACGATGAAACCGCCCTTGTAGATAGTGCCCCAAAGGTCAATGGGGTGACCGTCTTCGAAGTGCATCGGGTGACCGAACCAGAAGATGAAGAGAAGAACAGCGATAACGCAGCAGGTTACGATTACCCAGAATGCATTCTTAATGCCGGGGACGTTGGACTTTGCGTTAGCGGGCTTAGCCGGCTTAGCAGCGGGCTTTGCGGTGGGCTTTTGAGCTTCCATGTTTTAAAATTACTTGATTAAAGAATTAAAATTATGTTTATGTTTATAATTAACTAATTTTCAATACGATAGCCCACAAATCCAAAACTTTTGCATGGCATACGGATTTAAGGGGGGCACATTTCAGAAGCATAGGCTCCCAAAACACTCACGCAAAATTATCAATTAAATTTCTTTTGTCAAAATTTTTAGCATATTTTTTTTATTTTTTCCTCAGTTTTGTGCAATTTATGTAATTTATTAATGTAATATAATATTTTTTATTAACTTTGCAGTTGGGTTTATATTCAACTATTTCCACCTGCAACAGAGCAAATATAATACCACAACGATAATAGCACAACTTAAAATACAACCACAATAACCCATACAATAAAACAATGACACTAAATCTTAAGAAAGGTCTTGACCTTGACCTCGCCGGAGCCATAGAGAACACGGCGCCGCCGGAGGCTGTGAGCGTAAGCGAGTGCGCGGTCATACCCGATGATTTCAGCGGTTTCGTGCCTAAGCTTGATGTCAAGGAGGGCGACAAGGTGACTCAAGGCCAGCCGCTGCTCCGCGACAAGAGCCGAGAGGCAGTGAAGCTGGTGGCTCCTGCCTGCGGCACCGTCAAAGAAGTGGTGCGCGGAGAGCGCCGTAAAATCGAGCGCGTAGTGATTGCCATCGAGGGCGACGAGTCTGTGAAATTCGATGTATCAGTGGCCAACGACAAGCCAAAGGCCATACAGCTACTATGCCTTTCGGGTATGCTCGCAAAGATGCGTCAGCGCCCTTACGACATAGTACCGGACCCGGAAATCACACCGCGCGATATTTTCGTCACCGCTATGGACACCGCGCCTTTATCCCCGGGACTTGCGGCTCTGTGCAGCCTTGACGCAAAGGCGCTTGCAGCGGCCGTAAAGCTCCTGTCAACACTCACCGACGGCAAAGTGTACATCAGCACCGGCTCTGACTGGAAGCTCGGGGATATACCCGGAGCCGAAATGGTGGAAGTGACAGGGAAGCATCCCGCCGGCACCGTAGGCGCACAGATAGCCAATATAAAGCCGGTAAACAAAGGGGAGACCGTATGGACACTCGACATTGTAACACTCAACAAGATCGGCACTCTGCTGCTCACGGGCAAAGCGGATACCACCACCACCGTGGCCCTTACAGGATCGGAGGTGAAGCGTCCTCACCTTGTGTCAACGATAGAGGGCGCTCAGGTAGCGCCTATAATCAGCGGCCAACTATCCAACCCTGACAAGCATGTGCGCATCATCAGCGGCAATGTGCTCACCGGCGCAAGCGTGGGAGCCGACGGGTATCTTCGTTTCCCCTACCGCCAGATTACAGTAATTCCTGAGGGCGACACAGCCGACGAGTTTATGGGATGGGCCTCGCTTTCGCCCAAGAAAATGAGTGCCAACAGGTCGTTCTTAGGGCATTTCTTCGGTCATAAGTTCGCTCCTGACGCCCGCCTGCTCGGAGGGCGCCGCGCCATGATCATGTCGGGCGAATACGACAAGGTTATGCCCATGGACATAATGCCCGAATACCTTCTTAAAGCCATAATGGCCAAGGATATCGAACAAATGGAGAAACTCGGCATCTACGAAGTGGCTCCCGAGGACTTCGCCCTTGCCGAATACGTGGACACCTCCAAGCAGCCTTTACAGAAAATCGTGCGCGACGGCCTTGAATATCTGCGCAAGGAGCTTGGTTAGGCTTTAGATGTTAGGTGTTAGGTGTTAGGTGTTTGCGACTGCAGCTAATCCTTTTGTTTACTATTTTATCATTATTATCATTATTACATTTATTATTCTTACAAAGTGAACCCATTAAAGAAATATATGGATAGTGTGAGGCCACACTTTGAGGAGGGAGGCAAGCTACACGCTTTCCGCTCGGTATACGACGGCTTCGACACATTCCTATTCACGCCCAACAGCACCGCGGCCAAGTCAGGCGGGGTACACATCCACGATAGCATCGACTCCAAGCGCACCATGATCATAGTGGTGCTTGCCCTTATGCCCTGCTTCTTCTTCGGAATGTACAATACAGGATATCAGCACTGGCTTGCCTGCGGAGAGACATCATTCCCCTTCTGGAGCCTAATGCTCTACGGATTTCTTGCCATACTACCAAAGGTGGTGGTATCATACGTTGTGGGGCTTGGCATTGAATTTATAGTGGCACAATGGCGCAACGAGGAAATACAAGAAGGCTTCCTCGTCACCGGCATACTCGTGCCTATGATTATCCCGGTGGAGACACCCCTGTGGATGCTTGCCGTAGCTGTGGCATTCTCGGTGATTTTCGCCAAGGAGGTATTCGGTGGCACCGGATATAATGTGGTGAACATCGCCCTCGTCACTCGCGCGTTCCTATTCTTCGCCTACCCTGCTAAGATGTCGGGCGATGGTGTGTTCGTGGCCTCAGGCAAAATGCTGGGCTTTGGCCCGGTGGCCCATGACGGATTCACATGCGCCACACCGCTGGGACAAGTGGCCACAGCCACATCCGGCGATTACACTATCACGGCAATCAACGGCGACCCCATAAGCACATGGGATGCGTTCGTGGGACTCATACCCGGCTCGTTCGGGGAAACATCCGTGATATGTATCCTCATAGGAGCCGCCATACTGCTATTCACCGGTATAGGCAGCTTTAAGATTATGGCCTCGGTATTCGCCGGCGGCCTTGTAATGGGACTTATCGCACATGCGTGCGCCACCCCCACCTACCCCGCCTCGTATTTGAGCGTATGGGACCAATTCTGCTACGGGGGATTCGCCTTCGCGGCAGTGTTCATGGCTACCGACCCGGTGACGGCGGCACGCACCGGCTTAGGCAAATACATCTACGGATTCCTAATAGGCGTGATAGCAGTGCTGATACGCACCTACAACACCGGCTATCCGGAGGGGGCCATGCTCGCCGTACTGCTTATGAACTGCTTCGCCCCCCTCATCGACTGGTGTGTGGTACAGGCTAACATACGCCGCCGCGAGAAACGTATAACCGCAAAAACCTCTGAGCAATGAACAAGCAAAGCAACGTCTACACCATTATATATATAATAGTGCTGGTAGTGGTGGTAGGAGCAGCACTTGCACTCACGTCAATGTCGCTAAAAGACCGACAGACGGAGAACGCCAACGCCGATAAGATGCGTCAGATTTTGGCATCGGTGAAGATCACCCCGGCCGAAGGGCAAGTAATCGCTGATTTCAACAAATATATCACCGAAAGCTATATGGTAAACGCACAAGGCGAACGAGTGGAGGGCGACGCCTTCAACGCCAACATGAAAGAGGTGGCAGCACAGCCGGCAGCGGAACGCAAACTCCCCATATTCGTGTGCGTCATAGCCCCCGACGATGTGAAATACATATTGCCGGCATACGGCGCCGGGCTTTGGGGCCCTATCTGGGGATATATCGCCGTGGACTCCGACGGATCCACCATCTATGGAGCCTACTTCTCGCACCAAGGCGAAACCCCGGGACTGGGCGCCAATATCGCGACTCCCGAATTTTATGACCAGTTCGACGGTAAGCAGCTCCTGCACGACGGCACGCTCATACCCGTGGAGGTGGTGAAGAAAGGGCAGAAACCCACACACGAACAGGCCGACTACGTGGACGGGGTGTCAGGAGGCACAATCACCAGCAAGGGAGTGGCAGCTATGCTCGACAATTGCCTCGCCCCTTACCAATCATTCCTAACCAATCTTTCTACACATTAAGTCATGGCTGATAAGATAAATTATAAGGAGGTACTTTTCAACCCGTTCTCCAAAAACAACCCTGTGATAGTACAGGTGCTCGGCATCTGCTCAGCTCTCGCCGTCACAGCCAAGCTGGAGCCCGCCATTGTGATGTCGCTTTCGGTGATAGCCGTATTGGCCTTCTCCAACGTGATAATATCACTGATGCGCAACACTATCCCTACCAACATACGTATCATCGTGCAGCTTGTGGTGGTGGCCGGTCTGGTGGTAATAGTAAATCAGCTGCTGCTGGCTTATGCCTATGACGTAAGCCTCCAGCTCTCGGTATTCATCGGACTTATAATCACCAACTGCATACTTATGGGACGCCTTGAGGCATTCGCTATGGGCAATAAGCCTTGGCCTTCGTTTCTCGACGGCATCGGCAACGGCGTCGGCTATGCGATAGTGCTGATTATCGTGGCGTTCTTCCGCGAACTCCTTGGCTCAGGCACATTGCTTGGTTTTCAGGTGATACCACAGTGGTGCTATGACCACGGCTATATGAACAACGGCCTCATGATCCTGCCTCCCATGGCACTCATAGTGGTGGCCTGCATCATATGGGTACACCGCTCCTACAATAAAGACCTGCAAGAAAAGTAACGACAACCCAACACGCAAAGACATATACAGACTATGGAGAATTTCAATATATTCATAAGGTCGATTTTTGTCGACAACATGATATTCGCCTATTTCTTGGGCATGTGCTCGTTTTTGGCCGTGTCTAAGAATGTGAAGACGGCTTTCGGCTTGGGTGTGGCCGTGACTTTCATGCTCGTGATTACCCTGCCCATCAATTATCTGCTGCAGACTTACGTGCTGGCTCCCGGCGCATTGGCATGGATAAGTCCGGAATACGCTGATGTGGACCTTAGCTTCCTTTCGCTTATCATGTTTATAGCCGTGATAGCATCGATGACCCAACTTGTGGAAATGGTGGTGGAAAAATACAGCCCGTCGCTGTACGCATCGCTCGGCATTTTCTTGCCGCTCATCGCTGTGAACTGCGCTATACTGGGCGGTTCGCTGTTCATGCAGCAACGCGATTTCCCCTCGGTGTGGACAGCAATATGCGCCGGAGGCGGATGGGGCATCGGCTGGCTCTTGGCCATCACCGCTGTGGCTGCCATACGCGAGCGTCTGGCCACATACTCCAATATACCCGGCCCGCTGCGCGGCATCGGCATCACTTTTATACTCACGGCTCTTATGGGCATTGCATTCATGAGCTTCCTCGGCATCAAGATTTAAAACAGAGATTATGGTTTACACATCTATATTATTACAGGCCTCGCTCACCACGCTTACCCTGCTGGCCGGCGTAGGCATATTCCTGGCCACCACCCTGCTGCTGGTGATCGTACTGCTTGTGGCCAAGCATTATCTGGTGCAGTCAGGCGCGGTGAAAGTGACTATCAACGGCGATACCACCGTAGAGACCCAAGCCGGCAAATCACTGCTGTCGTCGCTTGCCGACCAGAATATATTCTTGCCCAGCGCATGCGGCGGCAAGGGCAGCTGCGGGCAGTGCAAGGTGCAGGTGTTTGAGGGCGGCGGCGAGATACTGCCCACCGAGACTGTGCATTTCACCCGTAAGCAGGTACAGGATCATTGGCGTCTCGGGTGCCAGGTAAAAGTGAAAGGCGATATGAAGATAGGCGTGCCCGCTTCGGTGCTCGATGTGCGCGAGTGGGAATGCGAGGTGATATCCAACCGCAATGTGGCCACATTCATCAAGGAGTTTATAGTGGCTTTGCCTCCGGGCGAACATATGGATTTCATACCGGGCTCTTATGCGCAGATAAAGATACCGCCCTACTCCATGGATTACGACAAGGATATCGACAAGAGTCTTATCGGACCGGAGTATCTGCCCTCATGGGAGAAGTTCGGGTTGTTCGGGCTTAAGTGCAGAAACGAGGAAACTACCATACGCGCATACTCGATGGCCAACTATCCGGCCGAAGGCGACAGAATAATGCTGACGGTGCGCATCGCCACCCCGCCCTTCAAGCCCAAACCTCAGGTAGGATTCCAGGATGTGATGCCGGGTATAGCATCGAGCTATATCTTCACGCTCAAGCCAGGCGACAAGGTGCTGATGAGCGGTCCTTACGGCGACTTCCATCCTATCTTCGACAGCAAGAAGGAGATGATGTGGATCGGCGGCGGTGCCGGTATGGCCCCGCTGCGCGCGCAGATCATGCATATGACCAAGACGCTGCATACCACCGACCGCGAGATGCATTATTTCTATGGCGCGCGTGCCCTCAACGAGGTGTTCTATCTTCAGGACTTCCTGGATTTGGAGAAGGAATTTCCTAATTTCCACTTCCATCTGGCTCTCGACCGCCCGGATCCGGCAGCCGATGCCGCGGGCGTGAAGTACACACCCGGCTTCGTGCATCAGGTGATATACAATACCTACCTCAAGAATCATGAGAATCCGGAGGATATAGAGTATTACATGTGCGGCCCCGGACCGATGAGCAATGCCGTGAACCAGATGCTCGATTCGCTCGGCGTGGACCCCGAGAATATCCACTACGACAATTTCGGAGGATAACAAACCCACATATTTTGGCGGCAGCGCGAGCGGATAAGGCTGCCGCCATTTAATCCCAATCAAAAATCCCCACTACCGTGGCAACGGCGGCGGGGATATTTTTTCTCTCAATTCTCTTAGTGGTGACTTACATCACTCTATTTTTTCTGATGCAAAATTACTACAGAATTCATACACGCACAATACTCAAATTTGAGTAATCTTTGGAATACTAAAATATTGCGAAGTATACAAAACAGTTAACAATGCTTTCTGTACTTCCGATTTTAATGGTTTTGGCTCTCTTAAGCGCCCATCTTTACACAAAAGTTGGTCATTTTCGGTGGATTATACAAGTAAAACGTCTAAATTGTGGGGAGACTGACAAAATTGCCATATTAAATAATTGGGAGACTGACATGCCAAACATTTGCCGTCAAGCAGAGAATATGTGAATATGTCTTCTTTTCGTAGTTCATAACACGAAAATGCATAAAAAGTGCGCGTGCTGCGCAATTTTTTTTATTTTTTCTTCAAGAAAAAAATTTTGTAACTATTCATCTATGCGACAACTTATATCTCATCAGAGAGATTTCTCAATATTCGCGTGTGATTATCGAATCGAGGACGCTCAGTAGCGACGAGCGGGCCTCATTATCCGGCAATGCGGATATAAGATCGCGGGCCTGGCTGCGAAGTTCGGCCATCTTGTCGTAAGCATAGTCGATGCCTCCATTGTCGATTGCATAATGTATGAGTGTGTCAATCTCATCGTCTGTAAGACTATCCTTCTCCGCGAGCGCGCGCATTTCGGCACAGTAGGGTAGGCTTTCGTCCATGAGTGTATGCAGCAAAGGCAATGTGATTTTTCCCTCTTTAAGATCGTTACCCGTAGGCTTACCCACTTTGTCACTGGGGAAATAGTCGAATATATCGTCGCGTATCTGGAAACACAATCCTAACAGTTCGGCGAACTTAGTGGCAACATCCACATCCTTCTCCGGTGCGTTTACCGAATAACATCCCATTTTGGCACAAGCCACGAAAAGCGAAGCGGTCTTGTAGTTGATGATGCGGAAATAAGCCTCTTCAGAGAGCTGATGGCTGCGGGCATTGTATATCTGGTCAAGCTCACCGATAGAGAGTAGTTTGCCGAGGTAGCACAATGCGTCGATGATACGCACATCGGCCGTGGAAATGGCCTGCTGCATGGCCGTGGATACGAAGAAGTCGCCCACAAGCACCGCTATATGATTATCCCATATGGCGTTGATAGTAGGCACACCGCGCCGCATCATCGAATTATCCACCACATCGTCGTGAATGAGCGAAGCGTTGTGCAGAAGCTCCACAGAGGCTGCGGCCGAGAGGGTGTTATCATTCACTTCGCCAAGCATTCTTGCCGTAAGCAATACGATAATAGGACGTATCTGCTTTCCTTTCGTCTCGAGAAAGGAAGTGATCACCTTATTCATCATCGGGTTTGACGACATGAGTTTCTCTCTGATGCGGTCGTTAAGCCGCTTCAGGTCCGGGGCTATAATATGTTTTATCGACTCTAAAGATGCCATTTGCATGAAATATCGTGCAAATTTACTAAAAGTTGCTTAATCGCGATGCACAAATCTGCCATAATGTGTGATTTTTCGTGTGTTTTCACCAGATTAAACATTTTTTAAAATTGCGTTAAACACTTTTTAAATAAATCACAAGCGAAAAGTTATTAATTTTACCGCTTTATTACATACAGCTTTTCACCCCTAATGAATATACACCTATTATGGACGAGAAAAAATTATTCCTTTTAGACGCCTACGCACTTATATACCGCGCATATTATGCCCTGATACGCGCTCCGAGAGTCACATCAAAAGGCATGAACACTTCCGCAATATATGGTTTCTGCAACACTCTCGATGAAGTGCTGAAAAAGGAAGACCCTCAATATATAGCCGTATGTTTTGACCCTTCCGGCAAGACATTCCGTCATGAGGCTTATGCGGAATATAAGGCTCAGCGCGAGAAGCAGCCTGAAGATATATCCGCGGCCGTGCCCTACATAAAGCGTATCCTCCAAGCTTATAACATCACTACAATCGAGATGCCTGGATACGAGGCAGACGATGTGATAGGCACTCTCGCCCACAAGGCAAGCGCGGAGGGATATACCACCTATATGATGACTCCGGATAAGGATTATGGCCAGCTCGTCGCCGACAATGTGTATATGTATCGTCCTTCCCTTAAAGGTAACGGCTTTGAGGTACGCGGACCTAAGGAGGTATGCGAAAAGTATGGCATACAGAGTCCGAAGCAGGTAATAGATTTGCTGGCTCTCGAGGGGGATGCCTCTGATAATGTGCCCGGGTGCCCGGGTGTGGGCGAGAAGACGGCAGCCAAACTCATCAACGAATTCGAATCTGTAGAGAATCTTCTCGATAATACCGACAAGCTGAAAGGCGCTATGCAGCGCAAGGTGACAGAGAACGCCGAACAGATACGCTTCTCCAAATTCCTCGTCACCATTAAGACGGATGTGCCTGTGGAGGTGGGAATCCCTGATTTAAGACGTAGGGAACCGGATATAAAGATGCTCACGGAAATATATGAGGAACTCGAATTCAAGACTTTCCTCGCAAGACTGAACGCGCGTGCGATATTGGAGAACACTACCCCACCGGTACCAGCTCAAAATACTATGGGCTCTCTATTTGATGATGCGTCCGGGGCATCGGAAAGCGGCACGGATTCGAGTTCTGAATCTAAGGCACAGAATTTGCCGGACATTAGCGATAGTCTGAATTTCACGATTGTCGACACTCCGGCTCTTGTGGCGGAGAAAGCAAGAGAGGCAATCAAGAGCGGCACAGTAGGTGTAAGCATCGCCTCTTTCGGAGAGGATTCGATGTCGGCAGATGTGCACGGCATAGCTATCGCATACGGCAAGGACAGCAATGTGTATATGCCGCTTGCGCCTAAGGGATTCGGCAGGGAGGAGACGATGGCTATGCTCCAACCGCTGTTCTCCGACCCGAAGGTGACTGTGGTGAGCCATGATGTGAAGCGCGACATGATATTGCTGCGCCGAGAGAATGTGGAGATGCTTTGCGCTTACTACGACACTTCGGTAGCACACTATCTGCTGAAACCGGAGATGCGACATAACCTCGATTTTGTGGCCTTTGATGTGGCCGGATATAAGACGAGTACTTATATCCTATCCGACACCGAGCGCAAGAAGCTCGCCAAACAACCTACCGCCGACACCCCGGCACGTAGCGTGGAGGCCGCGCGCGTGGTGCTGTCAATAATGCCGACATTGGACGATTTACTGGAACAGCAGGGACAGACTCCGCTGATGCGTGATATCGAACTGCCTTTTGTGGCTGTGCTTGCCTCTATGGAGTGGGAGGGCGCGCGCGTGGATGTGCCCGAACTTCGTCGCATATCAGCCGACCTCACACAAAGGGTTTTGGGCCTGGAGGAGAGGGCTTACGAATTGGCCGGCGGCAAATTCAACATTTCCTCGCCCTCTCAGGTAGGCGAGATTCTGTTCGGAAAGATGGAAATCGACCCCAAAGCGAAAAAGACCAAGACCGGAGCTTGGAGCACTACCGAGGAGATACTTGAGAAATTCCGCAAGGATTATGAGATAGTGGACATCATATTAAAGGTGAGAGCGCTGCGCAAACTTCTCACCACCTATGTGGATGCTCTGCCTAAGCTAATCAATCCTACCGACGGCAAGATACACACGCAGTATAATCAGACGGTGACTGCCACGGGTCGTATTTCTTCCACCAATCCTAATCTACAGAATATACCTATCCGCACCGACGACGGGCGGGAGATACGCCGCACGTTCATCCCCGACCCTGGCGACCTTATGCTCTCGGCCGACTATTCGCAGATAGAACTGCGACTGATGGCTGATTTCAGCGGCGACACGGCCATGCTTGAGGCTTTCAATTCGGGCAAGGATATCCACCGGGCCACAGCTGCCAAAATCTATCATATCCCTATCGATGAGGTCACTGATAATCAGCGTCGCAATGCCAAGACGGCCAATTTCGGCATCATCTACGGCATATCGGCTTTCGGATTGTCGCAACGTCTGGATATACCGCGCAGTGAGGCCAAGATGCTCATCGATGGTTATCTTGCCACTTATCCGGGTGTACAGAAGTATATGGACGCGTCGATAGAGCATGCGCGCGAGCAGGGATATGTGTCTACCATCATGGGGCGTAAGCGCTATCTGCCCGACATCAACAGCCGCAATGCCACTGTGCGCGGATTCGCCGAGCGTAATGCCATAAACGCGCCTTTACAGGGTTCGGCCGCCGATATCATCAAGATCGCGATGATACGCATCCACGATGCCATAAGGCGCGAGGGTATGCGTTCGCGCATGATTCTTCAGGTGCACGACGAGTTGGTGTTCAACGTCAAGCCTGACGAGGCGGCTCATCTTCAGGAAATCGTGGTGCGCGAGATGGAGGGTGCTTTCTCCGGCAAAGTACGCCTTGAGGTGTCAGCCGGCCTTGGTGCCAACTGGCTCGAAGCCCACTGAATCTTGACTGTCAAGTAATCCGTAAATATATACATTTTGGAGGTTGTAGTATGGTTGTATAGCTATGATAAAAAAGATTTGCGCATAGGGGCAACTTTCGGTTACCCCTATATCTTTTTCTAATCTTGCCAAGCAAAGTTAAATTTCGGGGGCTATCAAACTAAATTGGGGAAGATGTGTTATAATTTATGCATAGGGGTTAAGCAATGTGAACAACACTGCGTTTCAACTTAGCAAAATTCAAGTATCAACCCAACATTAAAATGAAATTATGAAAAGACACATCTACCCTTTAGTCGCCATGGCAGCTTTGGCTACGGCATCCGCTTACGCACAATCAACATCGTCGCCCAATGTGGCTTATGATGCCATATCCGGCACAGAGTACATTACCGATGACCCGGTGGCAATCAACAATTACCTTGTGATGAAGGATACCGAAATAATCCATATGAACCCTGATAGCGCACAGGAGATGAAAGATGCCGTAAAAAGACTTCAGGCAATCTTCTACGATGACCAATTCCGCAACTCACAGGACCCGAAATCGCCCTATTTCATGCTCCTTAGCCGCAACGGCAAACTCGCCATGGGAGTGGGCGGCGACGTAAGAGTCATCGGGTCATATGACTTCGACGGCTCACAAGAAGGATCGGGATTCGCCCCCTATAACATACCTATACCTAAAGATATTTCAAGCAACAGTCTTTTCCAGATTTCGCCCAACCGCACCGGCGTGTTCTTCACTATCTTAGGACACAACGACCGCTTCGGAGACTTCCAAGTGTACGTGCACGGGAAATTCAACGGCGCCAACAACACATTCAAGCTCGATAAGGCTTACGCCACAATAGGCGACTGGCTCTTCGGTCTTGCCCCCACCACATTCTCCGACCCCATAGCCCAACCGGCCACAGTCGAAACCGACGGCCCGAACTCCGAGGTGGACGACAAACGCGTGCTTTTGAGATACATGCATAAACTCAGCCAAAAATTCACCATCGCAGCCTCTATCGAAAACGCCGACAACGATGTGCCAACATCAGCATCATATCGTCCGCACACATCCACTATACCCGATGTGGCAGCTTTCCTGCAATTTGCCAGCGGCAAGCAGCATATTCGCGTCACCGGTATCGTAAGGAATATGAGATATACCGACCTCGTGAGCATGACCAACCATAATGTGACCGGCTGGGGCGCGACGTTCAACGTGAAGCTCTCACCGGTAAATCCCCTTACGATCTACGGATCATTTAACGCAGGACGAGGCATAGGCAGCATGGTCAACGACCTATCATTAGGCGACAACGATCTCTTAGGCTACACCGACGACCCGGGTAAGATGTATGCTCCGGCGAGCTTCGGATGGTACGGCGCACTGGAATATTATTTCTCGCATAAGGTATTCTCTACCCTTATCTTCAGCCAAGAGCGCATGTTGCTTAAAAAGGACACTGCATACTCGGGCGACGGCTACCGTTACGGCCTTTACGGCACTGCCAACGTGTTCTGGAACATAGTGCCGCGTCTGCAAGTGGGGGCTGAATTCAATATCGGCAAACGCTGCGACCAAAACGGCGCACACCGTCTGGGCTACCGTACATCCATTATGGCTCAATACAGCTTCTGAGATACATCATACGGCTATAAGATAAGTCAAGGGTCATATGCCGACATGCAGCATATGACCCTTGACTTATAAGTGAGAAGTATTAGTTATGAGTTATGAAGTATGTTTTTATAAACATTTTCAACGACTTGAATAAACTCTAAATTGATTACCTACTCATCGCGAACTTAGTATCTTCTGAGAATTTGCAGCTCATCCCTCACTTCATGGCCGGAAAGAGTGCGGCGCTTCTTGATGGTATCAGCTAAAGCGCAAGCAAGGCGATGCACCGAACTATTGCAGTAAACATTCTCCATAAAGTCCAAAGTCTTGTCGAACACCATTGATATTTCATCGTCCTCCAGTTGGCACAAGTCTCGTCCCTCCTCCACTACAAGCGCACGCATTTCATCGCGCAGAGAAGATGTGATCGGACGCCCTCTCTTCACTTGGTATCGGCAAAGTATATTACCCACAATCAAGCCTGTGAGAGTCTGGTATTGCTTAAGCATCTCGTTCCAGGCAATCTTAGCCGAAAAGCGAGGATTGCTGTAAAAATAGAAGTCAGGGGTAAAAGTGATAGAGTCACCGTTTTCACTGTCAAGCGTAATCTCCTGAAGCATATCATCATGCTCCAGCACATTAAGCGAAATCACCATGCCTGTAAGGCCATAGCACTTGTCGTCCTCGTCGGTATAAGAGAAATTGTTATTCATTATAATCTGAAAGAAATCTTATATATCAGCTTAATTAATTACAAGAATCTTAGTCACTGCTCCGGCCGATGATGCTGAAGCTCCTGAATTGTTCTCTGCCGCATACACATAATATACGCCCGATTTCACCCTATTGCCGTCAGGACCGCATGCATCCCATGATGCCATGCCGCCTTCTGATCGTGTCTCATACACCACGTTGCCTACCGTATCAGTGATTTTCACAATCGAGTTCGACATAAGACCGCTTATATTCACCATACCCGAATATTCCGGACGTACGGGGTTGGGATACGCATATATTTCAGAATAATCATCCATACCGGCAGAAGCATCGCTCTTGAATGTATATAGCCCGGAAGTGGTGCCCACATACACGGTGTTGTCGGTTTTATCACACTCGATCGAGCATACCATATTAGAAGGCAATGGCGAATTATCAGTGTAATAGTGACGCAAGATTTCGTCACCTGTTTCACTCACCAGGTATATGCCCGAGGCATCAGTGGCAATCCATTTACGTCCGGCCGGATCCTCGCACATCCAATTTATCTTATCACTGCCAAGGAGGTAGTCGGCATAATTAGTGCCGTCGTTTCTCGGCACCTTTATACGACGCACGGTCATGTTAAAATTTGTGGCATCGGCAGGATTGGTGATTTCATATACACCGGCAGTAGTGCCTACCCATACGCATCCTCTGCGGTCCTCGAGGAGGCATAATGTACGCTCATAAGTCATACTGTTGCCATCCTGGTCGACAAGCTTATCCCATTGATAAGCCACATCATCGTCAGGGTTGCCCCACGTGCCTTTCGTGTCAACGGCCATGAGTCCACCATTATAGGAGCTATTACAATAAAAGAACATATTTGAATTCTCACAGAACAGGCCAAAGAAATCTCTGCCTGAATAGCTCTTATCCAGCTTGCTATGAATTCGCCAATCGTCTTTAGTCACGTTTTTGGAATCCTGCTTCACTTTCGCAGCCGGGAGAATCATCAAAATTTCAGTAATGTCGGATCCTACCCAAAGATTGCCATCAGGGTCAAAGTCGACGTACATAGTGCGCGGGGCCCATGTGCCGCTTGCAAAAGGCATATTATCCAACCCATATTTACCTACCTGCTCATATTCTCCGGTCTGAGAATCGCGTTTGATAATATATACACCCTCCAAGTATGAGGCGCAATAATACACGTCAGAATCATAAGGCGACTCCACTACCCAGGAGGGAGCGCCATACATTCGTTTATTGCCTCCGGAATTCTGGCTTTGTTTAGCTGAGTTGTGCGTGTGATCTACATAATTGAGAGATGCGTCGCGGGGGAAATGGTCTTCGATTATATTTGTTGTCTGATAATTGAGCGACAAGTCACCGTCACCGAAACTACGCGATACTGTAGACTCGAAATTAGTGATATATAAGCGTTGGCCATCGGCCGACCACTTCATGATCCCGACATACTTATCTGTGATATGTCCCGGAATTTTCATCCTGTCATACAATACAGTAGGAGAACCGGATGATGTGTCGTAAAGAGCAAGACCTTCATCATTACCGCTCCACAATTGGGTATAGGAGTCATAGGTACCTACCTTTGTCTTTCGCATCGGTTCGGGCAGGTCAAACACATCATAAACGCCATCCTTTTTAAAGAATGCTATCTTATCATCTGTGAACGTATACAGTCCGTCTTTGAAAGTGAATAATCCGTTACCGGTGACAAGTTCGGGGAATTGTGGCACAGCAGTCCACCCGGGACGGTCAAAGTCAACTTTTCTAAAAGTAACCTTATTGGTGTTATTCTCCACCATTACCAAATATTCGTCATCTACCACAGAGAACGTATTAGTGCCATATGCCACAAGTATCTGAAACTTATCAAGATTATTATGACGGCCATCCAATGGGGCCATACGTATATTCCAGTCCACGTCTTTTGAGAAAAGCAGAAGCTTATCACCCATCACACCCATGCAATTCACCTTCACATTAAGGAGAGCCGATTCGATCACCTCAAAGCGCTCGTCACTAAAAATCACGAAGCCGAAATCGGTAGACACCACTATACGATCCTTACCGAAAGCCACATGATTTATACCAACCTCGTTAGAGACACTTGCCACATTGATATCAGGCATGTTCAGCACCTTGCCATTATCGAAAAGGATGTCAATATTGCTGTTCTCATACACTACGACAAGATATTTCTTCTCGGGATTATAGTATATGTTTTTTACGTCCACATCGTTGAGCTGATTCATATTATCATAACAATAGCTCTGATTATCAGACGGGGAAAACGAGAACAGACTACCGCCGGAGAGATAATATACCTTATCGGAGCTGACAACCACATCGTCAATATAATCTCTGAACAACGGATACTTATACCAGCTATCAGCGGCCATTGAGAGATTTACGGCGGCCACAAGCATGCAGATGAATAGTAGTGTTTTTCTGATCATTTAGGTATGTTTTAATCGATTTTTTCAAACAGGAATTGCATAAGCGCAGCCACGGCTCTGCCGCGGTGGCTTATAGAGTTTTTTTGTTGTGGGGTGGATTGCGCGAAAGTGCAGTCCCAACCATCAGGCATAAATACGGGATCGTATCCAAAACCACCGTCGCCTGCGGGAGCCTCTGTAATCTCACCTTCCACCTTGCCTTCGAAGACATATTCTTTGCCGTCAAGTATAAGCGCGATGACTGTGCGGAAACGCGCCTTACGCTCCTTGCAGCCTCTCATATTCTCGATGAGCAGGCGGGTATTGGCGGCGGCATCATGTCCGGCTCCCGGTGCATATCTTGCAGAGTGCACTCCCGGTGCTCCGTTAAGGCAGTCTACTTCAAGACCCGTGTCATCGGCAAAACAATCCACACCATATTTCTCATGTATATACCTCGCTTTCTGCAAAGCATTGTCAAGCAATGTGTCGCCAGTCTCGGGTATATCGTCATGGCAGCCTATATCGTTGAGACTCAACAATTGTATCTTGTCAGCAGCGATTTGGCGCAACTCGTCGAGCTTATGTGCATTATTTGTGGCAAAAACTATCTTCATCATTGTTATATAACGTAGATTTTACCGTTTTATTGTCTTATTATTAAGCGCAAGAATCGAGGACTACCGCATTTTTAGCAGTAATCCCCGATTTTAGCGAACATCTTAAAAGGATTAAGGCAAGAGCAGCCATATGTACGTAATGCTATTTCACCACCACGTTTACTATCTTGCCCGGCACCACTATCACTCTTTGCACAGTCTTGCCGTCAATCCATTTTACGGCGCCGTCGGCAGCAAGAGCGGCTTTCTCAACATCTTCTTTAGAGGCTGCTACCAGCATCTGTATATTATAGCGCACTTTGCCATTGAACGACACTGGATAGGTCACGGTGTCTTCTTTGAGGTAATCCTCACAGTATTCAGGCCATTGGGCATCACATATAGAGGAGTCATGGCCTATAGCCTTATGCCACAACTCTTCGGCCACATGGGGCGCAAACGGAGCGAGGAGTATGAGCAATTGTCCTAATACCTGACGCGAGTGGCATTTCTGCTGTGAAAGTTCGTTTACGCATATCATGAAGGCTGCGATAGAGGTGTTGAACGAGAAATTCTCGATGTCTTGGGTCACCTTCTTGATGAGCTTATGCAGACTCTTAAGATTGTCGGGTGTGGGCTTGGAGTCATCCACAAGGGCATCATCGGCCTTGTAGAAAAGTCCCCAAAGTTTTTTGATGAATCGGTTCACGCCGTCTATACCGTTGGTATCCCATGGCTTGCTTTGCTCCAATGGACCCAGGAACATCTCATACAGGCGCAACGTGTCGGCTCCGTATTTGTCCACGATATCATCAGGATTTACCACATTGAACATTGATTTGGACATCTTCTCCACAGACCATCCGCAGACATATTTACCATCCTCAAGCACGAATTCGGCATCGGCGAATTCAGGTCTCCATGCGCGGAATTTGTCAAGGTCGAGCACATCGTTGCTCACTATGTTGACATCCACGTGAATCGGTGTCACGTCATATTGGTCTTTGAGGCCCGACGACACGAACGTATTGGTGTCCTTGATGCGGTACACGAAATTGCTGCGGCCCTGAATCATACCCTGATTGATGAGTTTCTTGAAAGGCTCATCTTCGCACACCAGGCCGAGGTCATAGAGAAATTTATTCCAGAATCGGCTATATATAAGGTGTCCTGTGGCATGTTCGGAGCCTCCGAGATATAGGTCAACATTGCGCCAATACTCGTCAGCCTCCTTTGACACGAGGGCATCCTGATTGTGGGGGTCCATATAGCGGAGATAGTAGGCCGATGATCCGGCGAATCCGGGCATAGTGCATAGCTCGAGCTGATACCCCTCCGGTGTCTTCCAGTTTTTGGCACGACCTAGAGGAGGTTCGCCTGTGTCGGTGGGGAGGAACTGGTCAACTTCAGGGAGCAGAAGCGGCAATTGGTTCTCATCCATCATCACGGGTATATCGTCCTTGTAATATACGGGGAACGGTTCGCCCCAATAGCGCTGGCGACTGAATATAGCGTCGCGCAGGCGGTAATTCACTTTCACCTGACCCAAGCCAAGTTCCTTGATGCGTTTTTTCGTGAAAGCGATGGCTTCTTTCACCTGCATACCGTTTAGGTCAAGAAGGTCGGATTTTGAATTCATCACCACACCCTCTTTAGCATCAAAACTCTGCTCGCTCACATCGGCGCCCTCTATCAGTGGTATGATGGGGAGATTGAAATGCTTGGCGAAAGCATAGTCGCGGCTATCGTGCGCCGGCACGGCCATGATAGCACCCGTGCCATATCCGGCAAGTACATAATCGCTGATCCATACGGGTATTTTATTGCCGTTGAGCGGATTGATAGCATATGCGCCGGAGAACACGCCCGTGACCTTTTTATCAATCATGCGTTCGCGCTCGGTCTTGTGCTTCACCTCATTGAGGTATGCGTCTACAGCCTCGCGCTGCTCGGGAGTGGTGATCATATCCACATACATGCTTTCCGGTGCGAGTACCATGAATGTGACTCCGAACACCGTATCAGCTCTTGTGGTGAAGATTTCGAGCTCCACATCGCTGTCAGCTATTTTGAAGCGCATCTCCGCGCCCTCGCTGCGCCCTATCCAGTTGCGCTGTGTTTCCTTCAGGCTGTCGGTCCAGTCGATGGTATCAAGGCCGTCGAGTAGACGCTGGGCATAGGCCGAGACGCGCAAGCACCATTGGCGCATCAGCTTCTGCTCCACGGGATAACCACCGCGTATCGACAAGCCTTCGCTTACCTCGTCGTTGGCCAGCACGGTGCCGAGCTTGGGGCACCAGTTCACCATTGTCTCGCCGAGATAGGCTATACGGTAATTCATCAGCACGTCGCTTTTTTCCTTATCTGTCATATTCTTCCACTCGTCGGCGGAGAAATCAAGAGCCTTAGAGCAAGCCACATTGAGGTCTGACGAGCCCTTAGAGTCGAAATGGGCTTCAAGTTCGCTTATGGGGCAAGCGCGGTTATTATCGTAATTGTAATACGAGTTAAACATCTTTATGAAGGCCCACTGTGTCCATTTATAATATAAGGGGTCGCAAGTGCGTATCTCTCGGTCCCAATCGTAGCAGAAACCTATTTTGTCGAGCTGCGAGCGGTAGCGTTCGATATTCTTTACCGTAGTGATTTCAGGATGCTGCCCTGTCTGTATGGCATACTGTTCAGCAGGCAGGCCGTATGAGTCATACCCCATAGGGTGAAGCACGTTGTAGCCGTTAAGGCGTTTGTAGCGAGAATATATATCGCTGGCAATATAGCCGAGAGGATGACCCACATGCAAACCTGCGCCCGAGGGATAAGGAAACATGTCAAGCACATAGAATTTCTTCTTCGCGGGGTCAATTTCCACGTGGTATGTATTATGGTCTTTCCAGTACTGCTGCCAGTACTGCTCTATGGATTTATGGTTGTATTCCATTGGGTATATTATATTTAATTTTACATTTGATTGCCTACTTATCTTATGACAGTGCAAGCATGCGCTCTATGGGGCGCCGGGCCTTTTCGGCAATAGCTGCATCCACGATGATTTCGGGGGCTTCGTCGCGCAGGCAGTCACGCAGTTTTTCCAATGTATTCTGCTTCATGAAAGCACATTCGTTGCAGGCGCAGACGGCATCGTCGGGAGGCGCGGGTATGAATGTCTTATCAGGGCATTTGAGCTGCATCTCGTGGAGGATACCGCTTTCGGTGGCAACGATGAACACTTCGGCATCGCTGTCCTGCGCGTATTTCAGCAAAGCGGCAGTGGAGCCTACCTTATCGGCGGCAAGCTGCAACGCGCGTTTACATTCGGGGTGCACAAGCACTTTAGCATCCGGATTCTCGCTCTTTAGCTCAAGTATTCGGGGCAGTGAGAATTTTTCATGCACATGGCAGGCTCCCGGCCACAGCAGCATATTCCGGCCGGTGACGGAGTTGATGTATGTGCCAAGGTTCTCGTCCGGTCCGAAAATTATCTTCTCATCGGCAGGGAAACTATCCACTATCTTACGGGCGTTAGACGAAGTGACCAGCACATCGGTAAGTGCCTTTACCTCAGCCGAGGTGTTCACGTAAGATATAACGGTGTGTCCGGGATGGGCGGCAATGAAAGCCTTGAAGTCATCGGCCGGACAGCTATCGGCAAGTGAGCATCCGGCAGTGGGGTCCGGCACGAGCACTTTCTTGTCGGGACAGAGTATTTTGGCTGTCTCGCCCATAAAGTGCACGCCGCATAGCACAATAATCGGCGCATCAAGCTTGGCCGCTATTTGAGCCAAGGCCAATGAGTCGCCTATATAATCGGCAAGATCCTGAATTTCCGGGCGCTGGTAGTAGTGAGCAAGTATCACTGCGCCTTTCTCAGCCTTTAGTCTGAGAATTTCCTCTTTTAGCTGATTGTCGGTAAAATGATTGGTGGATTCCATTTGATAAATCAATTATCGCGAAATTTTTTGTAAAGTTAGTGATAATTACTGAAACAGCAATCCGTTTATTAAAATTTTATACTTTTTAGTGTTAAAGTATGAAATTTTTTTCGTAATTTTGGCTTCAAAATCAAAATTCCTGTGATAGACATATATAAAATAGGGGAAACGCTTGTGGCAGTAAGCGAAATCAAGGCTTCGGCATCATTATCGCGCCGCAGGCTCGAGAGTCAGGCTGTACGCTCAATCCTTGACGAAATCGCGGGCAAGACAGTAAGTCTTGACCATGATGATAACGGAGCGCCGTTAATAAAGGGTTGGAACGTGAGCATATCCCACAGCCGCCTTCTTGCCGCCGTGGCCATCGACGCCCACACCAAGGTGGGTATTGATGCGGAGGAGTGGAGGCCGACTCTCGAAAGAGTAAAAGCCAGATATCTGTCTGCGGATGAGTTGGGGATATTCACCACGCCCAATCAGCTTCTTAAGGCATGGACGATTAAAGAGGCCGTATATAAAATAGTGGGCAGTGCGGCTGTGGATTTCGCCAATACCATAGCCATTGACGCCTCCATGCGTAGTGCCCTATGCCTCGGCCTTGTATTCGAAATCCGCTCCCTCGACATCGGTGACACGCATATCTCCCTCGCCAAGCCCTTATATTGAAATTGTAAAAATAATATCACAAAAGCAATACATTTTAATTACAATATTTCAGTTATAAAAATTTATTCCTATTTTTGCACCGTTAAAAAAGTTATTCTAATGAGCGAATCCAGTCACTTGGGGAAAATACTGATAGTGGACGATGACCAGAATATCGCCGACTTCTTGCGCTACAACCTTACATCAGAGGGGTTTAGCGTTATGACCGTATCCCATGCCAAGGACGTGGACTTCTCTGAGGCCGCCCTTTGCAGGCTGGCCATCATCGATGCTATGGATCAGCAGTATACCGGCATCGACCTTAGCTGCGACCTCAAAAGTAATGCTTCCACTGCTAATCTCCCAATAATAATCTATACCGAACGCGACGGCGAGGACACTATAATCAACGCTTTCGACAATGGGGCAGAAGATGTGGTGATGAAGCCTTTTTCTCTCCGCGAACTAATCGCACGGATAAAAGCTATTCTGCGCCGTCACCCAATGGCGGTGGCCCCGCAGCCTAAAGCCGACGTCGATATACAGATTCCGGAGCTGAACCTATCCATTGACCGCGCCAACCAGAAAGTCTCCGTCTCTGACACAGTAATACCTCTGACCAAAACCGAGTATGCAATCCTTATATTCCTGATTAACAACCGAAATTCATTCTTCACCCGTATCGACATATGTAATGAGGTGTGGAAAGAAGAGGCTTCGTCGAACATCAGGATTGTGGATACCAACATCTCCCGTCTTCGCAAAAAGCTTGGCGAGAGCGGCAAGTATATAATCAATCGTTACGGCATGGGCTACGCTTTCGTAGATAAAATCGCCAATGCATAAGCCCAAATGGCAGCCAATCATTGACCTCATACCTGATTCATGCTACCTCCTTTTTATACCCCAGGCATCATGGAGGCCGGATGCGATGAAGCCGGCAGGGGATGTCTCGCCGGTCCGGTATACGCCGCAGCGGTGATTCTGCCTGCGGATTTCTCCAATCATCTTCTCAACGACTCCAAGCAGCTCACCGAACGGCAGCGCGAAAACCTGCGACCCATAATCGAGAGCGAGGCTGTGGCATGGGCCGTGGGTATAGTAGAGCATGACGAAATAGACAAAATAAATATACTTAACGCCTCTATATTGGCCATGCACCGCGCACTTGACGCTCTAAAGGTCAGGCCTGAGGCTGTAATAGTGGACGGCAACAGATTCAAACCTTACGGCGATATACCTTGGCATACATTTGTGAAAGGTGATGGCAGATTCGCCAATATAGCCGCTGCCTCGATTCTCGCCAAGACGTATCGTGATGACGCCATGAAGAGGATGCACATGGAGTATCCGCAATATGCTTGGGATATCAATAAGGGGTATCCTACCAAAGCTCACCGCTCGGCTATCGAGAAGTACGGTCCGTCGCCATATCACCGCATGAGCTTCAGGCTGTTGCCCCCGCCGACGCTTTTTTAACGCGCAAGGGGGGGGGAATGTGGGCTAAGGACGGCTTATAGAATCAAGGATTGCCTCTATGTCGCGGCGCAGCGTTTGCACCACAGGGGCTATGGAATCGGCTTTGGCCGAAGGGGTGATTCCCTCCAGATATACGGCTCCCGACACCACCCATTTGCTTTCTTTTGTATCCACAGTGATAAACTGCAGGGGGGTGGCTGACACCGTGGCTGTCTCCACGAGTGTTCCCTCGAATCCATCAGGGTTGGTAATTTCTTCCGTGTCAGGTGTCCTGTCACCGGCGTTGAGGCTTATGCGCTGCATCCGATTGGCTATCACACGCTGAACGTTGGACTCATCCACGGGTGTAAGAGTACAGTATATTTTAGCCTTGTAGCGCGGGTATTCGATTGTGGCCCAACAAGTGCCATCATCCTTATTATCCACATCGCACACAGCCTCTTCATTTGCCACTAAGCGCAGAGGCACACTGTCAACCCGCAAATACCGGGCAGGATATTGAGCTATGCGGTGGTAGGCCTCGCGCCTGGGCACAGGCACATCACTGCCCTCCCCACCGCTACATGCTGCCAATACAAAGACTAATAAAAAAGAGTATAATGCTCTCATATCATCCTAAAGCCTAAAACCTAAAACCTAAAGCCTAAAGCCTACTCACCCGGCATCACTTTTACTCTTACCGATATTATGCGATGATCGGTCACCTTTAGCACCAGGAATCGGCAATTGGCATATACAAGCGGTTCTTTGTCTTTAGGGAAATCGCCTTTTATCGCAAGCAGCATACCGGCCACGGTCTCGGCTTCCTCCGTCACATCCTCGAATTTGCTCTCGTCCACTCCGGTGATGCGGAAAAAATCGGTAAGCGGCGTTCGCCCTTCGAAGTTGTAAGTATCGTCGGATATCTTGGTGTAGAATTGGGAGTCATCGTCATATTCATCGTTGATGTCGCCTACAATCTCCTCAAGCACATCCTCCATCGTCACTATTCCTTGTGTGCCGCCGTATTCGTCCACCACGATGGCGAGATGCATTTTGAGCTTTCGGAAGTCTTCGAGCAGGTCGTCGATCATGCGCTGTTCGGGCACATAATACGGCTTACGCAGCAGGGTGTGCCAGTCAAAGCCCTCAGGCAGGGGCTTGCCTATGTATGGCAGCAGGTCGCGTGAATACAGTATGCCTTTGATATTGTCCTGCGAATCGCAGTACACCGGCAGTCGTGAATACCCTGTGTCTATCACAGTGCTTACCACCTGATCGAATGTGAGTTCATGCTCAATGCCCACCATTGATATTCGCGGTGTCATGATTTCCGAGGCTGTGGTTTCGCCGAAATCGAGTATGCCCTGTAGCATCTCCTTCTCCTCCTCCGTCTTCACCTGTGTGATGTCAAGAGCCTGCGAGAGCTCGTCGGTGGAGATATTGTGGGGCTGCTTTGTCACCACTTTATGCACTATCGACGTCGATTTCACAAGCATGCCTGAGAATGGGTACAGCAGCTTGACGAAGAAGTTGAGGCCCGACACGGCGAAGCGTGCCCATTTCAGCGGATAGTTGGAGCAATAGAGCTTGGGCAGTATCTCGCCGAAAAGCAGGATCAGGAAGGTGAGGATTACGGATTGGAGCACGAAGCTTAGGATCTCGTTCATGCCTTCGAACACAGGGACAAGGGCATAGTTGGTGAGCACCACTATGGCCACATTCACGAGGTTGTTGGCTATGAGTATGGTGGCAAGCAGGCGTTCGGGCTTGCCCATAAGCTTCACTATGGATTGTGATTTCGCATCGCCCTCGTCGCTGAGTTCGTCAAGTTGCGACTGGGTGAACGAGAAGAATGCTATTTCGCTACCGGAAATGAATCCGGATATCAGTAGTGCACCAAAGGCTATGAGTAGGGCCACTATCTGTGAAATACTGAATGTCTGTGGTAAGGCCGCAAGTATCAATCCTAATGATTGTGTGGCCGGCAAGGGGTCGATATCCAAAACGTAAGTTATTAGTTTGACAATTAGACGAAACTAAGTGTGGCGCTCTTTACACCACACTTTCGTTTTGCGCTGCAAATTTAGTGATAATACTCCGAATTTCCTAAGATTATCTCAATTTTTTTATTGGCTTATCTGACGAAAATCTTTTTACCATTGACGATATATACGCCGACAGGTAAGGAATTGACACAATCCTTATCCTCGCTGATACGCATCCCCTGCAAGTTATATATCGCACAATCATTAGACAAATCAGAATTTATGATATACCAACTATTATATGGGTCATCGTTGGTGACATATACCCTTTTTATTTTGATTGGGGTCTTTCCTCCCCAATTCAAGAATCCTACGCGATAGATATGAGAAGGGTCAATATATTCCGATACTGTTTTATCAGCATTTATCGGTTTTGTCATAGTAGAGAGTTCACCAATAATCAATGTGTCTTTACCAAAAGATTCCTTATATGATGGTCCCCAATAATTCTGAGAATCATACACAAGGAATGAGGTATCCATAGCTTGAGGTTCAGACAATTCAGCTACTATATATTTATATCCTGACAAATCATAGTAGGAGTCACATTCCCAACCGCCAAAACCATATGCGCCATTATAGAAGTTGCCGGTCTCCGGCTCCCATGTGCCTATATCATAAATAGTAGGGTTAAATTCATTGAAGCTAAAATAATAGTCTCCTTCTTCAGGATTAGGCCTTATCACCGGGGGTACTTCCTCATAAAACTCGAGCCAAGGGTTCTTACTCAAGTTTCGGATTTAGACTATTGTCAATGAGTTAGGAATAAAAAAAGCTTTG
>N._stephensi_709_foregut__coassemble_158_pt1 | contig 27340 bp, 23 predicted proteins | sample N__stephensi_709_foregut__metabat2_low_PE_014 | metagenome-assembled genome bin N | reverse complement strand
TTTAGCCTTTTAGGTTTTTTGGAATATCTATTATAGGTAAGTCTGTACCTATCGGCTTATTAGTGGTGTTATAGTCTACAAAAAAGATTTGTGCAAAAGAACGTAGCCCCTCCGGGGCTCCGAGTATCTGTATCATAAAATGCAAAAATAGTTTTTACGCAAACTATAGTCGATATGCCGGTGCGGATGAGCATCATTTGTTTTTTGATTCGTTTAAGAAAAAGGGCTTTTCGTTGAAAACACGATAAATTTTGCCCCTAAATTGAAAAATTTATTTGCCAAAGGCTTTAAAAACTAAAAATTTTCCATAACTTTGCGGTATACATCACTAATTATTAACTTAAAGCGTAAAATGCTTATGAAAAAATTATTACTTCTTCTTACCCTCTTTGTGGCTTCGATGTCTTTCAAAGCCGCTGCAGAGATAGCTCGTTTCGAGCCTTGTCTTTATGTCGATGACAACTGGGTATATACCGATGATATATACTCAGAAATAACAGCCGATGAGGATGAAATCTACTTTACCGTAACCGATTTCCTTGGATCAGGCAAAGAACTTGAATTCAAAAAAGCCACAAGTCCCAGCTACATCGACGGCAACAAAGCAAGACTTCAAATCACCCAAGCCCCAAGTAAAAGCTATAACGGCACAAGCTGCCGCTATCTGGAATTAGATGGTGAACGCTATCAATTCGTTCTTCCTGCCGATACTGTAGTCTACACCACAGTAAGAGCCCGCTACACATTGAATATCAAAAGTTCATATCTTGAGGAATATACAGAAACCGAAGCTCAATCTAAAGGCTGCCGCTATCATGGTTACTTCGAACTCAGAGTAGTATTGCCTTCTGACGAAGAGCCCGTTGACGGCGACTCAAGCATGGAGACATGGCTCGATGTTGATTTCTATTTCGGAGAAGTCGAAGTCGAACAATTCGAATTTGCAGGCAGCGAGGATATTACACTTAACATATATGCGATTGAGGACAACGCCTATGTGAGCTACGCTAAGTCTCAAGCCACAACTCTCGAAAAGTATGTTAGCGATAAGTCCACTAAATACACAATCAAGGATTTCCTTGGCTCAGGGAGCGATATAGATTTCACATTTGAGGCTCCTGAAGCAGGCGAGGAAGCTACAATGACCATATTGTCAAATTATGGCGATGATACATACCCCTACTTCTACGCTAATGATGACTATCTGACTGCCAACCTTGAGAGTCTCGACGGAGAAAGCAATATTGAATTGGATTGGCTCTATTATGACCCGGATGCAACAGTTTTGAAGTATACAGAGTCTGAAGCTGCAAGACACAATGCGAAATACTATGGTAGCCTTTATTTTGTAGGATACGACGACAATGGCTGGACAGATTGGTTGTTTCTTGACTTCTACTTCAACGGTGATAGCACCTCGTCAGGTGTAATAGACACTGTCATCAACAACAGCAACGCTCCTGTAGAATACTACAACCTCAGCGGTATCCGCGTGGAGAATCCTGCTAACGGCATCTACATCTGCAAGCAGGGCAACAATGTTAAGAAAGTGATTATTAAATAAGTCCCCTGTACTTATTGATTTTATTGAATGTGTCCAATGCTTTACTGCATTGGACACATATTTTTTATAGTCTACACAAAAAAGATTTGTGCAAAAGAGCGCAGCCCTGGAGAGGTCCCGAGTATCTATATCATAAAATGCACAAATTTTTTTTACGCAAAATATAATTATAAATACGAAGTTTTCGGCAAGGAGGTTTTCGTTATGAAAAATCGCCTTTTCGTTGAAAAGTTATGTAAAATAACAAAATCGGTTATAATTCGTAACGAAAATTTGAGCTTTTATTAAAAACTTTTCATTAACTTTGAACAATTTATCACTTATATCAACTAAACGCTTAAAATGCTTATGAAAAAAATCTTTACTCTTTTACTGACGATTATGGCTTTGCTATCGTCAACCTCTGTGTCCGCACAAACGCAGGACATAAAAATCCGTATATACAATAACACAGACGGTGTGTCTGTAACCTACAAGAACAAAAGCACTACCTTAACAAAGAATGAAGATGGCACATGGACTATAGCCAACTTTGTAGGTTCAGGCTCGCCCCTTACATTCTCGTTTGACGTACCGCTTGACTCAAACTCATACAGCAAAGTGACCATTGCAAGCGATCAGCTTGAAGTAGAGGAGGGTTATGAGGACTACCCTTACCTATTGACTACCGATGGCGATTATATGACTTGCCAGGTGACAACAGGTACATCTTACGGTAGCGAAAAAGTAAATCTGTATTGGACTACTACTGATACCGGTACATATTATGATGTACCTTATCCTTATGTCGCCATCAACAAGAACAGCAATTACGAAAATGATTATTACATGTATATGGACTTAGCCGGGTACAATGATGACTATGACTATCTATACCTATATATATACGTATACTTCAATAAGGTGGAGACATCGGGCATATCCGACGTAATCTCATCCAATAACGCTCCCGTAGAATACTATAACATCAATGGTATTCGTGTGGAGAATCCCACCAACGGTCTCTACATCAGCAAGCAAGGCAACGAAGTTAAAAAAGTCATCATCAAATAACACTCTATCTATAGACACAAAAATATGCTCCCGAAGCATCCAAGCTAAGGGCGCATATCTTTTCAATTTGACAAACAACCGTTATAAAAATTTTTCACCTAAATGCTTATGAAAAAAATCCTACTTCTTCTTACCCTCTTTGTGGCTGCAATGTCACTCAAAGCCACCGCGGAGTCTGTTGTATTCCAGCCTTGCCTCTATACCGATGGCAGTTGGGTGTATACTGATGATATATACTCAGAGATAACAGCCGATGAGGATGAACTCTGCTTTACCGTTACAGACTTTCTCGGCTCGGGAAAATCGCTTGAGTTCAAAAAGACAACAAACTCAAATTACATCGAGGGCAACAAAACAAGACTCGAAATTGTCCAAACCAATAATGTAAAAGTTGGCAGTACAACCTACCGCTATTTGGAAGTAGACAGCCAACGCTATCAATTCGTTCTTCCTGCCGACGATGTAGTATACACCACAGTAAGGGCCCGCTACATATGGAATATCAAAAATTCTTACGTTGAGGAGTACACAGATCTTGAAGCCCAGGAAAAAGGATACCGCTATCACGGTTATTTCGATTTCAGAGTAGTGTTGGCTTCTGACGAAGAACCCGTTGACGGAGACACAAGCGTGGAGACATGGCTTGACGTTGATTTCTACTATGGGTATGTCGAACCGGTAGTATACGAACTTGTAGGCAGCGAGAAAATAACACTTAACACATATACGATTGGCAGCTCCTCCTATGAAACCTACGCTAAGCCTCATGAGACTACACTCGAAAAGTATGTTAACGAAAACACCACTAAATACACAATCAAGGATTTCCTTGGCACAGGCAACGATGTGGATTTCACCTTTGAGGATCCCGAAGAAGGTGTGGAGGCTACCATGACCATAGCTCAATCTTATTATGTAGACGGTGTATCATACCCCTACTTCTACGCTAATGGTAACTATTTCACTACCAATCTTGTGGGGCTCGATGATAGCGCCATTAATTTGAGTTACCTATATTTTGACACAGAGGCAACCGTATACAAGCATACAGAGGCCGAAGTTGCAAGCTACGATACGAAATACTATGGCAGTTTTTATTTTGTAGGATATGACGGGAGTGCCTATACTGATTGGTTGTTCCTTGACTTCTACTTCAATGGTGATAATAACGAATCAGGTATAATCGATACCCTCCTCGACAACAGCAACGCTCCTGTGGAATACTACAACCTCAACGGTATCCGCGTGGAGAATCCCGCCAACGGTATCTACATCTGCAAGCAGGGCAACAACGTTAAGAAAGTGATTATTAAATAAGTCCCCTGTACTTATTGATTTTATTGAATGTGTCCAATGCTTTACGGCATTGGACACATATTTTTTGGGACGATATGGAAGGGCGAATTCATTCGCCCTAAATAAAATGTCTTATTGTTTCGGGCTAATAAATTCGCCCTTCCATGCCGATTTAATGAATTTTGGTGAATTCGCCGTCGGTGACTGACCAAAGTGCGAAATCACCTTTGGATAACGACAAAATCTCGTCGAGATGCTTCCTATTGGTGTCGGTAATGAATATCTGACCGAAATCCGAGCCGTCCTCCTGCGTGGATACCACTTCCATGATTCTCGCCACGCGGCGGGCATCGAGTTTGTCGAATATGTCGTCGAGAAGCAGCAGCGGAGTGATGTTTACGGCTTGCTTAAGAAAATCATACTGAGCAAACCTCAGGGCTATCGTATATGTCTTGGCCTGCCCCTGTGAGGCTGAGCGCTTCACGGGCATACCGGAAAGCGTCATATCTATGTCATCGCGGTGCGGTCCGGCCGTAGTGTATTTAAGTGCCGTGTCGCGCAGCCGGCGTTCGGCCATAAGTCTGGTTAGCTTTACGCCTTCATTGGCAAGGTGCGATTTATATTCGAGACCGGGCACCTCGCGGCCATCGCCTATCTTGGCATAATACTTGGAAAAGATGTCGGCAAGTTTTTTTATCCACTCTCTACGCACCCCGCATATATATTCGGCACTCATCTCCATGCCTATCTCAAGGGCCTCGAAAAGCGCGGGGTCTTCCATGCCGTCGCGGAGCATCCTGTTGCGTTGCTCCAGTGAGTGGTTGTAGCGTATCAGGGCATCAAGATAGCGTGCATCGGTCTGCGATATCACCATATCCATGAATCGGCGGCGTTCTTCGCCTGTGCCTTCGATGAGCGACATGTCGGCAGGCGACACCATCACGAGCGGGAATTTGCCGATATGTTCGCTCAGACGCTGGTATTCTTTGCCTCCTCGCTTAAAGGATTTGCGCCGGCCTCTCTGCATTCCCACAGCAAGGTCTTCGTCGGCTCCATGTCGGGAGTATACGGCATTGAGCATACAGAAGTCTTCGTCGCGGTGTATTAGCATGGCATCCGTCACACCGGTAAAACTTTTGCAGAAACTAAGGTAATACACGGCATCGAGCAGATTACTTTTGCCCATACCATTATCGCCAAGAAAGCAATTGGTGTTGGATGAGAAATCGAGTGAGGCGTGGCGTATATTTTTGAAATTTTCTAATCTCAGACTCTTTAGTATCATATTACAGAAGAAAAGTAAATTGAAGATAGCTTGGCTCTATGGAATGATAAGTTTTTGTTTAATCACGCAGGCATCCAATGGGTACGATAAAAATACCGTCCTGTCTACGGTAAGCATAATCGCCCACTGCAGTAAGTATCATCATAAATGATGGTCTTTGAACTAAAGTTCTTACACTGCCTCAAAAAAGGCTGCGCAAGAACTTTAGTACGTCTACTCTATTACTGAGGGAAGTGCAGCACACTGATTTTTACGCCTATAATCAAAATATGCTTACTCTCGCGAAATTAATAATATGCATCCCCACAGTCAGCGCTTCATTTCAGCAATGCTTCTGCCATCGCGGCCGCGGCATGACGGCCGTCACCCATGGCGAGAATCACAGTGGCGCCACCGCGCACTATATCGCCTCCGGCATACAGCTCAGGCAGAGACGAACGCATATCATCGTTGACCTCTATCGTGCCTTTACGGCTCACGATAAGCCCCTCGCCCTCGAGCGAACGGGGTATCAGCGGATTAGGCGACACGCCCACACTCACTATCACCTCATCCACAGGTAGCTGCATCACATCACCGGGGATAGGCACAGGCGAACGACGGCCCGACGCGTCCGGTTCGCCAAGCTCCATATGCTGAAGCACGGCGGTGGTGACATGCCCTGTCTCGTCGCCGAGGTATTCTATCGGATTCCAAAGATTCATAAACTCCACTCCCTCTTGCTTGGCGTGGTGTACCTCCTCTACGCGCGCGGGCATCTCTTTCTCACCGCGGCGATATATAATGTAGGCGTGTTCGGCACCCTCGCGCAGGGCTGTACGCACAGAGTCCATGGCAGTGTTGCCGCCCCCTATCACAGCCACACGCTTGCCCTTCTTCACAGGTGTGTCATGTCCGGGCCGACCGGCTCCCATAAGGTTCACGCGCGTAAGGTATTCGTTGCTCGACATCACTCCTATAAGGTTCTCGCCGGGAATGCCCATAAATCTTGGCAGACCAGCGCCTGAGGCCACGAACACCCCTTTGTATCCTTCGGCAAGAAGTTGGTCGTATGTGATGGTCTTGCCTATTACCACATCTTTCACGAAGTTGACGCCAAGTGCGCGTAGTCCGTCGATTTCGGCATCCACGATAGCGTTGGGCAGACGGAATTCAGGTATACCGTACTTCAGCACGCCTCCTATCTCGTGCAGAGCCTCGAATACAGAGACATCAAAACCGCGTTTTATCATATCCCCGGCAAACGACAGTCCGGCAGGCCCGGATCCCACCACAGCCACTTTTATACCGTTTGGCTGTGGTTTGTCCACCTTGTTGCGGTGTCCGTTAAGGCGGTCGTAGTCAGCGGCGAATCTTTCAAGATAGCCTATGGCTACCGGTTCTTTCTTCATCTTATGGTATATGCATCGGCTTTCGCATTGCTTCTCCTGGGGACACACGCGGCCGCACACTGCCGGGAGTGCCGAGGTTTCTTTCAGCACTGCTGCCGCTTGCAGGAACTCTCCGCGCTGAATGTTCTTAATGAATCCGGGGATGTTGATGCTTACCGGACAGCCCTGCATACATGTGGGGTCCGGACAGTCCATGCATCTTGCGGCCTCAAGCACTGCCTGTTCGGCCGATATGCCTTGGTTCACCTCTTCGTCAAGGGTGGTGACACGGTATTTGGGATCGAGTTCGGGCATTTTTACGCGGGGTATGGATGTGCGTTCTTTAGCGGGCATCGCCTTACGCAGCTCTTCGCGCCATTCCGCGGAGCGCGGAGCGGATGTGTTATTATTAGTTTCCATTAGTTGTAGCTTTTTAGACGCATCATCATTTCATCAAAATTCACCTTATGGGCATCAAATTCAGGCCCGTCTACGCACACGAAGCGTGTCTTGCCGTCAACAGTGACGCGGCATGCACCGCACATGCCGGTGCCGTCCACCATGATGGTGTTGAGCGAGCATATGGTGGGCACTTTATGTTTGAGGGTGAGGAGCGACACGAATTTCATCATTATGGCCGGGCCTATGGTGACTACCTGATCCACTTTTTCGCGCAGTATCACCGACTCCACGCCGTTGGTCACGAGTCCTTTGGTGCCGTAGCTACCGTCATCGGTCATTATTATCACCTCGTCGGAGTGCTCGCGCACTTGCTCTTCAAGTATGATAAGATCTTTGGTGCGAGCGGCAAGCACTGATATCACGCGGTTGCCGGCTTCTTTCATGGCTTTGATGATAGGCAGGAGCGGGGCCACGCCTACGCCGCCTCCGCAGCACACCACAGTACCGAATTTCTCGATGTGTGTGGCTTTGCCGAGAGGGCCTACCACATCGGTGAGGTATTCGCCGGGTTCAAGGGCGCATATCTTGCGTGTGCTTTCGCCCACGGCCTGTATCACCAGGGTAATGGTGCCGGCAGAGGTGTCGGCGTCGGCTATGGTGAGGGGTATTCGTTCGCCTCCCTCGCCGCATCGCACTATCACGAAGTGCCCGGGGCGGCGCGACGCGGCTATCAGTGGCGCCTCCACAATGAGCTGCACCACATTGGCCGAGAAGTGTTTCTTGTCAATTATCTTATTCATAACTTTATGTAAGTGTAATGATTGGTATCAAATTTTTAGTACCCACAAAATTACACCAAAATTTATAATCAAGCAAATTATAGCTGATAAAGTTTTCGGTGTAGTGTATAAGGGCAAAAGAAAGATAGAGAGAGGAACGATTATCGATGCTCCTCTCTCTATCTAATGCTTTGTACAGCTCGATTATTTGCGGGCAGCGGCTACGTAGCCGAGAGCCTCGCGGCACTTGTCGGTGACGAACTGCCAGTCGCATGCAGCCACGCGATCTTTGGGGAACAGCTTAGACCCCATACCCACGCAGAACACGCCTGCCTTAAACCATGCGGTAAGATTCTCTTCGGTGGGTTCAACACCGCCTGTGACCATAACCTTGCTCCAAGGCATCGGAGCCATTAGCCCCTTCACCATCTTCGGGCCGAGCACATCACCCGGGAAGAGCTTGGTGACATCGCATCCGCTCTCCTGAGCGAAGCCGATTTCTGACACACTGCCACAACCGGGTGTGTAAGGGATAAGGCGGCGATTGCACACCTTAGCCACATCGGGGTTGAAAAGCGGACCTACCACGAAGCAGGCACCAAGCTGGATATAAAGCGAAGCTGTGGGGGCATCCACCACAGAACCTACACCCATAGCCATATCCGGGCACTCCTTAGCGCAGAATTTCACCACTTCGGCAAACACCTCATGGGCGAAGTCGCCGCGGTTGGTGAACTCAAAGCAGCGCACGCCGCCCTCATAGCAAGCCTTTACCACCTGCTTTGCCACCTCCACATCTTTGTGGTAGAATACAGGCACCATACCTGTGGCGCCCATCTTGCTGATAACAGCCAATTTATCGAATTTTGCCATTGATTTTTTATTTAATTTTTTGATTTCCGATGATCTCCCCTCGATTCGAAGATTATCGAAAGCCCTCGAAAATCATCGGATCGAGAGGAAACCATCGAAAATCCTCGGATTGAAATAATCAGATTTATCTCTGCACGCGACCGTTGGCGCTACCACCGGCAAGAGCCTTAACCTCGTCAACTGACTCCATGTTGAAATCGCCGGGTATGGTCTGCTTCAGAGCTGATGCTGCCACAGCAAATTCAAGGGCCTCGCCCTGTGTCTTCATCGTAAGCAAACCATAGATAAGACCGCCGGAGAATGAGTCGCCGCCGCCTACACGGTCGATGATAGGATTAATCTCATAACGCTTTGACACATAGAACTCCTCACCGTTGTAAATCATACCCTTCCAGCCGTTGAATGTGGCTGAATATGATTCGCGGAGAGTGGATACCACATACTTGAAGCCAAATTCCTTCATCATGGCCTGGAAAATGCCCTTGTAGCCTTCGGCATCGGTGTTACCGCTCTCTACGTCGCTATCGGGCTTGAAACCAAGGCAAAGCTCGGCATCCTCTTCGTTGCCGATGCACACATCCACATACTTCATAAGCGGACGCATGATTGACTGTGCTTTCTCTGATGTCCACAGCTTCTTGCGGAAGTTGAGGTCAACGCTCACAGTCACGCCGTGACGCTTTGCAGCCTCGCACGCAAGGCGTGTGAGTTCGGCAGCCTTGTCGCTGATAGCGGGGGTGATACCGCTCCAGTGGAACCAGTCGGCACCCTCCATGATTTTGTCGAAATCGAAGTCAGAGGGGTCGGCTTCGGCGATTGATGAGTTGGCACGGTCATAAATCACCTTGCTCGGACGCATCGAAGCGCCTGACTCAAGATAATAGATACCTACACGGTCGCCGCCGCGGGTGATATAGTCGGTGTGCACGCCATAACGACGGAGAGCATTGACAGCGCATTGTCCGATTTCGTGCTTAGGGAGCTTGCTCACGAAATAAGCGTCAAGACCATAGTTAGCGCAGCTTACTGCCACATTGGCTTCGCCGCCACCGTAGCAAGCGTCAAACTTGTCAACCTGCACGAAGCGTGCATGGTCAGCTGTAGAAAGGCGGAGCATAATCTCGCCGAGAGTGATTACTTTCATAATTAACTATATAATTACAATTGATTGGTTTTATCTGCTTTATTGTAAAGAATGGGTGTCATTTATCTAAGGCTATCGACTCCATAAGCTTTATAGCATCGACATATTTGGTGATACCCTCGGCCACAAGCTTGGCATCCTGCATGGCATGCACCACAGTGGCCGGACGGTTGGTGACATCGCCTCCGGCAAACACGCCCTTACGCGTGGTCATGCCATAGGGAAGTTCGCGGGTGAGCACATATCCGCGGTCGTCCACATCTATGCCGTTGGTGGTGGATACTATTCGGGTGGCGGGTTTTGATCCTACCGCCATTATAAGCCAGTCGATCGGCAATTCCTGCTGCTCTCCGTTGGTGTCAACGGTGATGGATTTCAGCCGCTTCTCATCGTAGTGCTTGATGTTCACCACAGAGCTGTTCCACATAAACTCCACACCCTCTGCCACTGCATCATCATACTCTGCCTTAAGGGCCGACATATGCTCGATGTCGCGGTGATAGATTACCTTTACCGACGAGGCTCCCATGCGTAAGGCCGTGCGGGCAGCATCCATAGCGGTGTTGCCGCATCCTATTACGGCCACGCGGTCGCCTTCGCCCACCACCACTTCGCTGCGGTCCACACTGCCGCTCTGCAGCAGGCTTACGCGGCGCAGGAACCATACAGCCTGACGCACGCCGCGGTGGTCGATGCCGGGAATATCGAGCTTTTTCGGTTTGCCGGTGCCGGTGCCCATGAATATCGCGTCAAAACCCTTGTCAAAGAGGTCATCGATGGTGAGTCCATGCCCAACGGTGGTCTTGAGATGGAATACCACTCCAAGATTCTCGATTTTCTTAATCTCGCGTTTTACCACCTCTTTAGGCAATCGGTACTCGGGTATGCCATACTGCAGCACACCTCCGGCCTCCTCCTCCATCTCGAAAATCTCAACAGCGAAGCCCTTTCGGGAGAGGTCGCCTGCTATGGTGAGTCCGGCCGGGCCGCTGCCTATCACGGCTACGCGTCCGCGGCTTTTTTCGGGAATAGACTCATGCGAAAGGCCGGCATCCCAGTCGAAATCGGCCACGAAGCGTTCGAGCTTACCCACATGTATAGCCTCGCCTTTTTTCCCAAGTATGCAGTTGCCCTCGCACTGGCGCTCATGCGCGCACACTCGTCCGCACACGGCCGGGAGATTGCTTCGAGTGTTGATTATGCGCATGGCATTGCCGAAGTTACCTTTGGCAACCTCGGCAATCCAGTCGGGTATATCGTTGCTTATAGGGCATCCCTTCTTACAACTTGGCACCTTACAATGCAGGCATCGCTGTGATTCTCTCACGGCATCGGCCAAGGTGTAGCTGTCGGATACCTCCTTAAAGTCGTTTACCATTTCCTGTCAATGTTAAGAATGAGTCAAAAGGCAAATTACCGCGTATAGCGGCAACTTGCCAATTTGTAAGGGTACAGAATTATTAATGTTAGCGCATCTCAAGGTATGTCACCTTGTCCATGTCGCCGTAGTCGAGGTTTTCACCGCCCATTCCCCAGATGAACATGTAGTTGCTGGTGCCGGCAGCGGCGTGAATCGACCATTCGGGGGCCATCACGGCTTGCTCGTTGTGGAGCCAGAGCACGCGTGTCTCCTGTGGTTCGCCCATAAGGTGGCATATGGCATTGCCCTCGGGCACATTGAAGTAGAAGTAAGCCTCCACGCGGCGGTCATGTGTATGGGCCGGCATTGTGTTCCATACGCTGCCTGGCTTGAGTTCGGTAAGGCCCATCTGTAGCTGGCAAGGCCCTTCTTCAAGCACATTGTTTACGATGAGCTGGTTGATCACGCGGTCGTTGCTCTCTTCCATAGAGCCGGCGGCAAAAGAGTTGGCTTTAAGTGTGCCCTTGCGACCGTCGATAGTGATTACCTGAGTCTTGTAGGCATGGTGTGCGGGAGTGGAGTTGATGTAGAATTTAGCGGGATTGGCATCATCCTTGCTGCGGAAAGTCACATCCTTATTGCCGCGACCCACATAGATGGCGTCTTTGAAGTGAAGCTCATATTCCTTGCCGTCAACGCTGACTATACCGTCACCGCCCACGTTGATCACGCCAAGCTCGCGGCGCTCCAGGAAGTATTCGGCCTTTAGTGGGTCGATTGTCTCAAGTTTCATCGTTTTGCCTACGGGTATCACACCGCCGAAGATAAGGCGGTCGTACATCGAGTAGGTGAAGTTGAATTTGTTCTGCTCCATCACATTTGTCATGGCGAAGCGTTTGCGCAGCATATCGGTGTCGTATTCCTTGACGTCATCGGGGTGACAAGCGCGCATGATAGTGTAATCAGTTTGTGCCGACATACTAAATATTGCTGCGGCGGCAGCGAAAGCTAAGATTAATTTTTTCATTTCGGATAAATGGGTTTACCGAGGATATCGGTCATTTCTTCTTTTTAGATTTGTTTTCTTCACGGGCCACAATCTTCTCGTCGCGCACGAGTTCTTCGGGCACGAGCGTAATCATGCGGCGGCGATTCCATACCACAGCAAGCACCGTGGCCACAGTGAGTATGGCGGCGCCAATCCATTTGAGCGAATTGATGCACCAGAATATCACGAAGCTGAAGGGGCTGCCGGCGAAGTCAAGACTACCGGCAAGGAATCCGGCAGGCACCTGCACGGCCTTATCGTCAGGATGGGCGGCTGCCACATCGGATGCTGCCTCGGTAAAGTAAGGCGCAAGATATGTGACCATGAAGAGGGCGAGTATTATCACCACGATACCCACGATAAGGGTCTTCACCACGTTGCCTTTGGTGTAAGGGAGCACCAAGGGGAAGATGTAGAACATACCGGCCAGCGAGGCGAGGGGCAAGAACTGATTGCCGGGTATAATCACGGCAAGGATTATGGTGATGGGTATCAGGATAATCGAAGCCACGAGGGTGGCGGGATGCCCGATCACAAGAGCAGGGCTCATACCAATCGACAGACCCTCTGCTCCCTGGAATTTCTTGGCGATAAGGCTGCGAGTGGCATCGGATATGGGTTTAAGGCCCTCGATGAAAAGCACAGTGACACGGGGTATAAGCTCCATCACGGCTCCCATCTTGATACCGAGACCGAGGATGGCGGGGATTTGGTCAACTATCTCACTCCATGAGCTGTACTGCAGCATGCCTATGGCTATGCCCACCACGATACCCAAAAAGAGGGGCTCGCCGAGTATGCCGAATTTCTTCTTCATGCCTTCGGCATCGATATTCACCTTGCTCATGCCGGGTATGGCATCAAGGCCGCGGTTGATAACCCATGCGAATGGGGCGAATCCGGCACAGAAAGGCTGCGGGATGCTTATACCGTCAACATCCTTATAAAAACGCTGGAACTTCGGGGCTGTGACATCCGCTATCACAAGCGTAAGCACATAGCATATTATGGCAGCGAAGAATCCCCACCATATCGAAGCGGTGGCGAAATACACCACGCCGCCGATAAAGGCGAAGTGCCAGTAATTCCAAAGGTCGATATTTACGGTGCGTGTGCCTTTAAGCAGGAGAAGCACGAGGTTCACGCCAAGGCATACGGGTATGATGAATGCGCCCACAGCGGTGTTATAGGCCACCGAGGCGGCTGCGGGCCAGCCCATATCAAATACTTTGAGCTGCAGCTGGTAAAGCTCTACCACATTGTTGAGCGGACCGCTCATGGAGGTGGTGAGCAGCGCGGTGACGATTGACAGGCCGATGAAGCCCACGCCCACCTTCAGACCGCTCATCAGCGACTTGTTGAATCCCAAGCCGATGCAAAGCCCCAACACAAGGAAGATGATGGGCATCATCACCGCCGCGCCGAGGCTTATGATATATGCGAATACTGCCTCCATTATTTGGGCTGCTTACCGATATACGCGAGTATACCGCCGTCGACATAAAGCACGTGGCCGTTGACGAAATCGCTGGCATCGGATGCGAGGAATACAGCCGGGCCCATAAGATCCTCGGGTGTACCCCAGCGTGCGGCCGGAGTCTTGGAGATGATAAACTGGTCGAAAGGATGACGGGAGCCGTCGGGCTGTATCTCGCGCAGGGGGGCTGTCTGCTCTGTGGCTATATAGCCCGGGCCTATGCCGTTGCACTGTATGTTGTATTCGCCGTATTCCGAGCATATGTTGCGGGTGAGCATCTTCAGGCCTCCTTTTGCGGCTGCATAGGCGCTCACTGTTTCGCGGCCGAGTTCGCTCATCATCGAGCATATGTTTATGATTTTGCCGTGGCCTTTCTTAATCATGCCCGGGATAACGGCTTTAGCGCATATATAGGGGGCGATGAGGTCAACGTCTACCACACGGCGGAAATCCTCCACGGCCATCTCTTCCATGGGTATACGCTTGATGATTCCGGCATTGTTGACAAGGATATCGATAGTGCCTACTGTGGCTTCGATGTCAGCCACCATGGCTTTTACGGCTGCTTCATCAGTGACATCGCACACATAGCCTTTGGCATCAATGCCAAGCTCTTTGTATGCTGCCAAACCGCGGTCCACTGTACTCTGACGCGAACAATTGAATACGATTTTCGCACCTGCTTCAGCATAAGCCTGAGCTATAGCAAGGCCAATGCCATAGGCTGCTCCCGTGACGAGCGCCACTTTCCCTTCTAATGAAAAGTTTACCATTTGATAAATATTTTACGGTTAAAGATTTATATCAAAAAAAACGTGGTATAGATTCAGTCGGAATCCCGCGCGATGAGCTTGGGGGTTCGGTAATCTTTTGCAAAGATAGCCATTATCGGCGAATTTAACAAAAAGAATTTGTCTAATGTCAGATTTAATTTGTTTCACTTAATTTTTTCGGAGTCTCATATTATTTATTTTTTTGATTAAACAGCTATGAAATATAAATTTAGGTATCGCATATGGCTGTGTGGCGGTTAGCCTCCTTATATGGCAAGGGTGCTTATGCGTGTACGCATAAGCACCCTTGCTGTATATTTTCCGGCCCCTTAATCGTGCGATATGGGTATCTGTCGGTTGATCGACTCGTCGAGCGATATTAGGGTCTCTGTGCCGGTCACGCCGGGTATCATCTGTATGTTATCGTTGAGCAGACGCATTAGGTGCTCGTTGTCGCGGGCGTATAGCTTGATAAGCACCGTGTACGGGCCCGTGGTGAAGTGACATTCCACAATCTCCGGAATCTTAAGAAGCTCCGGCACCACATTGCGGTACATAGCGCCTCGCTCAAGATTCACCCCTATATAGGTGCATGTGGCAAACCCGAGCACCTTGGGGTCAACGTGATAGCCTGACCCGGTGATGACATTCAGATCTATAAGGCGCTGAATACGCTGATGTATGGCAGCGCGCGACACCCCGCACTCCTCGGCTATGTCTTTTGAGGCTATGCGGGCGTTGCGTATCACTATGTCGAGGATTTTCCGGTCGAGGTTATCTATCTTATCGGTCTTCTCTATTTTTTCTGATTTATCTGTAGGTTTATTATTGCTCTTATCCATAATGTAAAAAAAATATGTATTGTCGTAATCTCATGGCAAAAGTACACATTTTTTCCCGAATACAAAATATTTTGCAATTAAATTAAGCCTAAATTATATTTTTTTTGGCATTTTGCTATTTTCGCATTTCCATGCCACAAGTCATATTTGATAAATACGCGAAAAATGCGTAACTTTGTGCCTTAAAGCCGGACTTCCATCAAAACATGGATATGGCGCATACCTTATTATTTCAGTAAATTTATTCAGTAGATTTATTCAGTTACTTTTCATAAGTTACTTTTTATAAGTTACAGTTCATATGAGCACCGACACTACAAAACGCGGATTCAAGGAGCGCGTAAAAGAAAACAAGACCACACGCTGGATACGATTCGGCATAGTATCCCTGATATTCTTCGCCTGGGTAGCATGGATGGGCAATTGGTGGCTCGCTCTGCTATGGTTCTTGCTTTTCGACATATATATCACCGGGTATATTCCTTTCACGTGGTGGAAGAAGAGTCCGAACAAGACGGTGCGCTCGGTGATGAGCTGGGTCGATGCCATAGTGTACGCTCTGATTCTGGTATATTTCATTTTCGCTTTTGTGGGGCAGAATTATATGATACCCACATCCTCGCTCGAAAAGACACTGCTCACAGGCGACTACTTGTGGGTGAATAAGATGGTGTACGGGCCGCGTGTGCCTATCACACCTATACATTTCCCGCTCGTACATAATAAGCTCCCTATCATCAACACAAAAAGCTATACCGATTGGCCCACTAACGAATATCATCGCCTGAAAGGGCTGCGCGACGTGGAGACCTTCGATATCGTGGTGTTCAACTTCCCCGCCGGCGACACTGTGGCCCTGAAATCCGAGGATCCAAACAGCCCGATGATCTTCGGGCAGTATTACGACCAGCTCGTGCAGCGCTACGGCTGGCAGAGGGTAAATTCTGATAAGACCACTTTCGGAGATATAGTGTATCGCCCGGTGGACCGCCGTGAGAATTATGTGAAACGCGCCGTGGGTCTGCCCGGACAACGCTTCAAGATAGCTAACGACACTATATATATCGACGGGGTGGCTCAGCCGTATCCCGAGCATGTGCAGTTCAATTACATAGCTGCTCTCAAATCTCCTATCACCGAAGACTTAGCTCACGAAATCGGACTTGCCATAGGCGATGTGCAGCAGATACTCGACCCTAATGCCCGCGAGGCGTTTACTCAGGCGATAGGAGCCGACCGGAATAGCTTCATGTATTTCATGCCTCTGAGCAGCGGCATGATACAGGCCCTTGCCGACCGCGGCATGGTGGACAGCGTAGTGAAATATAATCTATTAGGAGGAAATACCACCGCAGGGATGATGTATCCGCGCGGACTCGGCGACTCCTGGACTATCTCCGACTGGGGCGGCGCTGACGGTGTGGTGATACCCAAAAAGGGCATGAAGGTGAAGATGAATGAGGCCGCTTGGCAGCTTTACAATCGCTGTATCCGTAATTACGAGGGACATACCGACGCTTATTTCAAGGACGGTAAGGTGTATATCGACGGAAAAGAGACCACGGAGTATACCTTCGCCATGGACTATTATTTCATGATGGGCGACAACCGCGACAATTCGCTCGACTCCCGATTCTGGGGTTTTGTGCCTGAAGATCATATTGTGGGCACCCCGATATTCGTTATCGCCTCTTTCGATAACGAGCGCAGTCTCTTCAACGGCGGTCTGCGCACCGACCGCATTTTCATCGATGCTAATCCCGATAAGTAAATGACTGACCGTATTGGTGTGTTCGCCCCGCAATATTATGGCTCGGTGCAGTATTATGCCGTGATGTCGATGTACAGGCATGTCGTAATAGACGCTGACCTGAGGTATAATAAAAGGTTCAAGTCGGTGCATCGGTGTGATATCGCCGACACGCGCGGCAGGCTCGCTCTCACTGTGCCCGTGTCAAAACCGCAGGCGGGTTTTGGCGGCCGGTGGCGCGACATCAAGGTGTCGGACCACGGTATGTGGTGGCAGGACCACCGTGTGTCGCTTGAGTCGGCATATGGGCGCACGCCTTTTTTTGAGTTTTATATCGACAGGTTTTTGCCGTGGCTTAAATGGCGCGACGAGAGCATAGTGGATTTCGACCTTGGCCTTGATGCCACTGTGCGTCGCACCCTTGCTCTTGACACCGAAGTGTCATACACCACAGATGGTATTGACCCGACGCTAATCGACGATTATCGCGGTGGCAGCTACCCCGACTGCCCTCTCCCACCCTACTATCAGGTACGCGCCGACAAATTAGGATTCATCCCCAACCTCAGCATCCTCGACCTCCTGTTCAATATGGGCACCGAAGCCCCTCTCATACTCATGCCTTGGCGCAAATCAAGCTGAAGTGCACCAAATCCGCATGGAAGGGCGAATTCATTCGCCCCAAGCAAATCGGCACGAAAGGGCGAATTCATTCGCCCCCACCAAATCCGCATGGAAGGGCGAATTCATTCGCCCCGAAACCAGAAACCAACACGCCTAATTTCAAGCAAATAAATCCGCCCCTCTCCATGCCGTACAAAAAAAACTACTGTACAGCCATGAAAGCGCCGTTGGTGGGGATAGTGATATCGAGTGTCTGCTTTTTGTTGAGCTTCGCCGTCTTCACGCTTCCTTGCAGGTCATCCGAGTCGGTGTAAAGCGTAAACTGCTCGCCGGCTTTCAGCATAGGCAGAGTGATTGTGGTCTTAAGAGGCTGCTTCATAGCGTTGATGCCCGTCACATACCATTTGTCACCGCTCCGACGAGCCATGATCATGTACTTGCCGGGGTATCCGTCGATGAATTTCACATCATCCCATGTGGTGGGCACGTTCTTCATGAAATCAAGAGCCCAATCGGGAGCTGTGTTAAGATTAGTCGGCGACATGGCGAAATGCTGTACCGGACTCTGGAACATCACCGCAGTGGCCAATTGGAAAACATCAGAGGTTTTCCGGGCGTGGCGTTTTCCGGGAGTGTCAGTCTCGTTCCACCACTTGTTAAGCGTGCTTCCTCCGAAATCCATCGATGCCAATGTGTTGCGGCACACGGGGTGGAAGGTGGCGCTGAAAGCCTCATTGTCACATTCCCCCTCTGTGAAGAAAAGGTTCTCGCTGGCGCGTACAGCCTCGGCTGCCACGAAGTTGGGGTACATGCGTTCCCATCCTCTCGGCAAAGTGCAACCGTGGAATATCACCTCAAGGCCGAAATCGTTGGCATCTTTAAGGATATCCTCGTAAAGTTGCATCATCTGCTGCTTGTCTCCGCCGAAGAAATCCACTTTAATGCCTCGTATGCCATTTTTCTGCATCCAGGCCATCTCCTCGCGGCGCGGCAATTCGCGGTCCATGCGGTTGCGCGGGGTCTGTGGAGCGTCGTTCCAGTAGCCGTTGGAGTTGTACCATAGGAATATATCCACACCCTTGTCATGGGCTATCTTTGCCAGTTCCTCTATTTTGTCGTATCCGATATTGGTGTCCCAGCAGGCGTCAATCAGGATTGACGACCATCCCATAGCTTCGGCAAGGTCGATAAATTCGATCTGCTCGCTGTAGGGCCCGCTGTCGCGCTGACGCGTGATCCAGCTCCATGTGCCCTTTCCGTATTTGTAAGGTTTTGAAGCCTCGTATTTAGGCTTCACCAAGTCGGTGGCAATCGTGGTCTCCATAATAGGCGCAAGGGTTGAGCCCACGGTTATTGTGCGCCACGGAGTCTCGCCGGGGAGCGTTACGCCTGCTCCGTTATTGCCGAGACCGTTAAGTTCCTTAGGGTTTGGGAATGCAATTTTATACACGTTCTGTCCGGCGTTTGCGATATGGCTGCCGCAGTATGAGCCGTCCATGCCGGTTTCGGATATCAGCATCCAGCCGTCATCGCCTATCTTAAAAAGCGCAGGGAATACGAATCCGTCGCCGGTGCCGTTGGTGCCCATAGCGCCGTCTGCCGTGTACGAGGTTTCATAGCTTGGAGCGGTGCGCATCCATCCGCCCATGGCTTTCATCTGCGGACATAGAAAGGTGGTAGTGGCCTCCGGCAGAATGAATGTGGTGACCTCCTCATCGACACGCCCCACTTTAGTCTCTCCTTGCGGAGCAAGCACGTATTTAAAGGCCACATCATTGTCGCTTACCTGAAACAGCACATCATACATCTTCTTTCCGTCTTTAGTGAATGTATATGTACGTTGGTTAGCGTTATAGTCAACATGCGATTTCTTGATATTTGGTATAGAGTAAGAATCAGAAACCGGCACTATCTCGGAAGCTTCGGAGAGGACCATGCCACCGGCAAGGTCACCGATATCCATTCTTAGGCCGAGAGGCGAATCCTTTATGAATGTTTTTCCGTCATAGGTGACGGAGTAGGTGGGTTTGCCGTTGTTTTCGGTGACATCCACCACAAGTTTTCCGTCGGGTCCGGCTACCTTTTGGGCAGTCATTGCTCCGGGCAAAAGCGCCCATAGGGCTAATGCAGAAAAGAATTTCGTATTCATATGATATATAGTATAAATATGGTATTATCAAAGATTAGGCATCGCTGTAAGCATGTTGCAAAGGTAAGTATATTTTTTGAAAAAAGCTGCCTTGCGGGCAGCTTTTGATATATAAGTGAAGAATAATAAGCCGGATTTGTCGTAATCTTGATGCGGCTAAATTTATTATTTGGTATTATCTGGGTTTATAATTTGGTCGGCGTGGTCCTTAACCTTTATTTCTTTCGGCCCTATAATGCGTTGGATCACGCCCTCGGGCGAAATAATGAAGGTGGTGCGGAATATGCCCATATATGTGCGTCCGCACATCTTCTTCTCGCCCCAAACGCCCATTTCTTCAGCCAAATGGTGGTCGGGGTCGGAAATCAGAGGGAAAGGGAGGGAGTTCTTCTCGATGAAGCGTTGGTGCGATTTCTCGCTGTCGCAGCTCACGCCCACCACTGCATATCCCTTGGCGAGCAGTTCGTGATAATTGTCGCGGAGATTGCATGCCTCCGATGTGCATCCCGGGGTGGAATCCTTGGGATAGAAGTAGAGTACTAATGTTTTCCCGGCGAAATCGCTGAGCTTGATTTCATTGCCGTTTTGGTCTTTGCCGAGAATTTCCGGCGCTTTGTCTCCAGGTTTCATACTTTTGTATTTTGATTAATGGTCTTTTTTTAGATGATTTCTTCTTGCGCCCCCTCCCTTCCCTGCCCTCTCGATTCGAATCGAGGGGATGGGGATTCAAAGGGGGCTGAATTCCTAAGCCGGGTCCTCTATTATCTCTGGCTCGGGGTCGGAGGGCGGGAGTGGCTCTGCCGGGGCGGAGGGTTCAGGCTCGGTGGGCACGGGAGCGTTTACGGGGATTGCGTCAGGCGGAAGTTCGCTGTCGGGGATGGGCGCGGTTTCCGGTTCGGCTACAATCTCTGTTGCCGCAGGTATTTCGAGAATGTTTGTTTCTTCTTTAATGGCGGGCGGTGGCACCGGCGTGTATGGGCGCTGTGATAAGAATTTGCGGTATTGGCTTGCCATCTTCGCCCCGCAACTGTTGAATATGCCATTGGCAAATAATATGTCGGTTATGCCGTGAGAGTGCACATATTCCTCCATGTTGTATGTGAAATATCTGAAATCCACCACATGCACCTCTTCGAAAGAGTGGAATAGGTAGCCGGGTACGGCATTGCCGAAGCTATCCTTTATCACCAAAAGATTGCGCCCGTTGGAGGTGGATGTTTTCACTTGTGTGATTTTTGCGTCTCCTCCCATGAACGTGCTGTAGGCCGCACCGCTGCCATGTTTGTACTTAACGAAGAAATTGCCTTTCGACGGCTTTTGCTGACCTATGAGATTGAGGTTCTTATCCAGGTTATAATTTATGTAAGTGGTGGAGTATTCCACATCGCGCGGCGTATAGTACACGAAATCCTCGGGCGACTTCTTCACGGAGATATCTTTGGAATAGCCGTACATGGTGCCCACGAAGCCATGAAGCACATGCTGGTCGTACTCGCTGATATCTTTGAAAGGCACTCCCGCTGTTTTCGCGAAAGCCTCTGCCGCATAGTATGCCCCCAACGGAGCCCAGTGGTGGTCGGTACGAAGATATATCTCTTCTGCGGCATGCTGGCTGAGCGCGCTGTAGCAGTCCACCCCCACTACCCCATCGAGCATATCATAGATATGATTTATGGTTGCGATTTCGGAGGTGACGAGTCTTTTTGCCTTATCCGGACAGTAAAATTCGATAGATGTGGGTATAGGCATACAGTAAATATTCACCTTATTGCCGAATTTTGTCTTATACTCATTTACCGACTTGGCATATCTGTCGCCGGCTTTTGCCGGAGCCTCGTATATCATCAGGGCTCTTGCGGTAGGTTCCTTGCCTATGACGAGTATGCCGGCATTGCCCATTCTTGCGTTGTCCTCGTCGGCCGTCAGCGTGTTCTCATGTCCGGAAATATTTTTTGCGGAGGGGGATATCGCCGGTGACTGAGTGTCGGCAAGGGGCGGTTGTGGCTGTGGTGTCTCTGACGCTATGAATGTCACAGACTCGTCGCCGTTGTCGGTGAGGCCGGATGTATTCAATGCCAATAGTCCCTTAATCTCCATATTCATCGACATGAATTCATCACGGAAAGGCTCTGTGTCGCTAAACCATGATTGCATATCGCTCATCCACTTCCCGCTCTTGAAATCCTTGAGATTGAAGGGTGGGAAGTCAGCGAGTTCGCGGCGTTCCAATACCGAGTATTCGCTGCGAGGGAAAGTGCAGAACACCACTGCAAGCGCGGCGAACAGCAATGTGATCAGTATTATGAAAATCTTATGGTGCATTTACGGATTATGTATTTACAATTTGGTTTGTGGTGGTTATGAGCTCCGGCAGGAAATCAGAATCGGGTGTACAGGAATGTATTGTTGGTAGCCCCGATAAGAAGCGTCACACTGATAATGAGCAGCATGGCAGCAATGGCGAATCTTGATGTAAGGTGAGCGGTCTTATACATGAATCCGTCGCTGTTGAGCACGTTTCTCGCCAATTTGCCGGCAGTGTCGCGCAGCGGCATACATAGCATCAACGCCGCAATCCATAGCCAGAATTTAGAGAAAAGCACATTTGTCGACACGAAATCGGTGAGCGGCCGGCTATCGATACCGAACGCTACCCTGAAGAAATCGGTGAGTCGGCCGAAGTCGTCAAAGTAGAATATGCCGAACCCCACTGTCACTATCACCATGGTGTAGATGTGCAGCAAAGGCGAAGGCACCTTATCCTTAATCTTTAGAATGGTATGTTTCTCCACCACTAAAATTATACCGAAATACAATCCCCAGATGATGAAATTCCAGCTCGCGCCATGCCACATGCCGGTAAGAAACCATACTACGAAGATATTCAGCATCTGGTGGCGGCGGTTGCCGCCGAGGGGTATGTACACGTAGTCGCGGAAAAACGTGCCGAGCGACATATGCCATCTGCGCCAGAATTCGGTGATGGTGCGCGAACAGTAAGGATGGTTGAAATTCTCGCAGAAATGGAATCCGAGGCATCTGCCTATGCCTATTGCCATATCAGAGTATCCTGAAAAATCAAAATAGATCTGCAGTGTGAAAGCGGCCATACCTATCCATGCGGCAGCTACTGAATGTTGGTACTGGCCGTTGGCGAGCATCTGTGTGGCTATCTCCCCTATCTGATTGGCTATAATCACCTTTTTGCCCAGACCGATTAAGAATCTGAATATTCCGTCGGACACATCCTTGGAGGATACGTGTCTGTCATGGATTTCGTCGGCTATGGTGCCGTAGCGCACTATAGGCCCTGCTATGAGCTGGGGGAACATGGATATATACAGCAGTAGCCCCCAATAGCTTGTCTGCACGGGTGATTGCCGGCGATACACATCCACAAGATACGTGATCGACTGGAACACATAGAAGCTAATGCCTATAGGCAGGGCCAATCGGGGCACATCCACAAATAACCCGAAATGGGCGAGTGTGTCGGCAAAAAAGCCTAAGTACTTGAATGTGCATAGGATGCCTATATCAGTGAGGATGCCTAATATAAGGAATAGTTTACTCCATGCCCGCGTGCGGGCTATCAATAGCCCGGCAATATAATTGGCAAGTACGCATGCAAGCATCAGAAACACATATACGGGTTCGCCCCAAGCATAGAAAATCAGGGAGAACACTACAAGCACAAGGTTTTTGATTCCGTGTCGATTTATAGCATATCTTCGTTCAATCCGGCCCGCCAGCAAGTATAGTATAGTAAAGGCCGGGATGAAGGCGAATAGGAAAAGCAGATCTGAAAAGACCATTTTGAGTTAAGATAGGTTTGTGTCGTTTATGGGTGTTCGTCTACGACGAATGTCTTTAAATATTGATTTGTTTCGGGTGCAAAGGTAATGATTTTTTTTAGTTGGGCAATAAAAAAACGCTGTCAAATATATTATGGCAGCGTTTTTGAGGTTTTTTGCGGCGAATAGTAATCAGATCGCTCGTTCTATATCCCAGACGAAGGCGCGGAGTCCGAGCTTCGGACGGTCTTCGTCGATGGCATGCAGACGCTCCAGCACATTGTCCACCTGTCTGTCCTCCACGATGGATATGACTGCTGAAGCCATAGAGGGCCATGCGTGTGAGCCGAAATGCGGCTCGCCGGTGTGCGAGCCTCTGCCTTGCACGGTCTCCCATGCGGTGAATCCGCGGCAGTTGTTGCGTTCGAGCACATCAATTACCTTTGCGTAATGGGCTTGGTCAAAAGTGATTAGTATAGCTTTCATTTTTTCAGTTCGCGATTTCAGATTCTATTATGGTTAGTCGTTTTTTGATGACAGAAGTCTGTCATCGATAGCCTTGTGGTGCTTGCGTCTTTGTATTCTTATGCCGTTGGCGGCGAATACGCAGTAGAGCGTGGGCACGAAGAGGAGGGTGAGGATTGTGGAGAATGTAAGACCGCCGATTACGGCCACGCCCATAGGCGCCCATGTCTCGGACCCCTGACCGGAACCGAAGGCCATCGGCACCATACCGAGGATAGTGGTGAGTGTGGTCATCACCACCGGGCGCAGACGGCTCTTGCAGCCATGCACCACGGCTTTGCGCACTGCCATGCCGCGTTCGCGGTTGAGGGTGATGTAGTCGATAAGCACGATACCGTTCTTTACCACAATACCGATAAGCATGATTGCTCCGATCATCGACATCACGTTCAGTGTGTGTCCGGTGATATATAGTATTATGAATACGCCGGAGAATGCGAACATCAGGGAGGTCATGATAATGGCGGGGTAGGTATAGCTCTCAAACTGGGCTGCCATTACTATATACACCAGTATCACGATAAGTACGGCCAGTGTAAGCAGGTCCTTGAATGAATCCTGCTGATCCTCGTAGCTTCCCGAAAGTTGTATCGATATGCCTTGGGGCAGTTCCATTTTGTCGATTTCCTGTTGTGACTCTTCCACGATTTCACTCATCGGGCGGTCTTGCACAGTAGCTGAAACGGTGATTATGCGTTCGCGGTCCTTGCGTTCGATGGTTGGGGGTGTGAATCGTTCTACCACTTCTCCCACGTCGCGCACTCGCACGCCTTGCCCCGCGGCGTTATAAATCATGATATTCTCTATATCCTCAATTTTCGTGCGGTGCTCGGGCGCGTACATTACCTTGATGTCATATTCCTCGCCGTCCTCGCGGAAGAGCGAAGCGGTGGAGCCGTTGATGCGGTTGCGCAGGTAGGTGGCGGCTGTCGATAGGTTAAGCCCGTATAGCGCGAGTTTGTCTCTATCGAAATCCACCTGGTATTCAGGCTGATAGTCGGAGCGGGAGATTATCACATCGGCCGCGCCTTCTATATTTTCGAGTATTCGCTTCATTTTCTGAGCCACAGAGTCGGTCGCGGTGAAGTCGTATCCGTAGATTTCGTAGTCGAGTGTTGACTGTCCGCTCATGCCCGAACCGCGGCTGCCGCCCACATTCACTTGTGTCTTCTTGAACTCCGGATAGTGCTTGAGGTCCTCACGCATAAGCTCGGCTATCTCGGTGATGCCGCGGTCACGGTCGCCCGGGTCAACGAGTGATATATTCATCGATACGATATGCGTGCCGTTATCGCTTAGTGAAGCATAGGTGTTGTCGGTAGATGCTTGTCCGGTGGTGTAGTTCAGAACCTTTATCTCCGGATATTTCTCTTCCCATTCCTCCACGAGTCGGGCTGTGGCATCTTTGGATATGTCGACATGAGTGCCAATCGGCAGTTCGAGGGTGATGCCTAAACGGCCGTTGTCGGATACGGGGAAGAATTCCTTACCCACATTTCTTACCAATAACAAAGAGAACGCGAAGATGGCCACACATATCAGAATCGTGGTGAGGCGATGCCCCACTACCCACGTCACGAGCCGCGCGTATCCGTTGTCAAAAGCGTCCAGACCGCGGCTAATTGGGGTGAAGAATATGGTGTATAACTTACCGTGGTGATTTACCCTGCGTAGCAGCAGGCTGCAGAGCATTGGGGTAAGTGATAACGCGCATATGGTAGAGATCGTCATCATGATACATACCATCCATCCAAGCTGCTGGAAGAGTACGCCGGTCATGCCGGTGACGAGTGTCAGGGGGAAGAACACTGCTATAAGCGTGAGGGTGGAGGCTATTACGGAGATAGCCACCTCGTTGGTGCCATGCACGGCGGCCTGTTTGGGGTCGGAACCGCGTTCGATGTGGGTGGTCACGTTTTCGAGTACCACAATGGCGTCATCCACCACCATACCGATAGAGATTGACAATGCCGATAGCGACACGATATTGAGCGTGTTGCCCGTAAGGGCGAGATAGATAAACGATGCTATGAGCGAGATGGGTATCGTAAGGGTGATAATCACTGTGGCGCGCCAACGGCCGAGAAACAGGAATACCACAATCACCACGAATAGCAACGCGTACAGCACGGTCTCCACAAGGGTAGCGATTGTGTTGCGGATATTGTCTGATGTGTCCACTATCACGCCAAGCTTAACGTCGGCGGGGAGGCGCTTCTGGAGTTCGGGCAATCGCTTCATCACCTCATTGGAGATTTCCACGGAGTTGGCGCCGCTCTGTTTCTGAATCACAATCATGGCTCCGCGTTTGCCGTTGTTGAAGGTTTCTTGCGCTCTCTCTTCCAGTGAGTCGTCGATTACAGCCACATCTTTAAGGTAGATGGCGCGGCCGCCGGAATTGCCTACCACCACGTCTTTAAGTTCGTCAGACGACTTGAACTCTCCCTGTACGCGCAGGCTGTAGGTCTCTGAGCCGATATCAAACGAACCTCCGGGGATATTGCGGTTTTCTGAGGCTATAAGATTAGAGATGGTCTCGATAGTGAGTCCGTAGGCCTCAAGGCGCACGGGGTCGACGTACACGTGTATCTCACGCTCCGGGGCGCCGGAGATTGACACGGAGCCCACACCGTTGATACGCGCCAATGGGTTGGCCACGGCATCATCGAGGATTTTGTAAAGACCCGGCATACTCTCGTCGGCCTGCACCGACAGCAGCACGATGGGAATCATGTCGGTGGAGAATTTGAATATGATTGAATTGTCGGCATCCTCAGGCATCGAAGACTCCACCATATCGAGCTTGTCGCGCACGTCGTTGGTAAGCACATCGATATCGTATCCGTATTCAAATTCAAGGGTTATCACCGAGATGTTTTCGCGTGATTTTGACGTGATATGCTTCAGATGCTCCACAGAGTTGAGCACATTCTCGAGAGGGCGAGTCACGTTCTGCTCTATATCCTGGGCCGATGCCCCGGAATAGGAGGTCATCACCATGATCGTGTTAGTCTCGATATCGGGAAAAAGGTCGATAGGGAGTTTTGATAGCGAAAACAGGCCCATTATTACCACAGCCACAAAACATAGGGTGGTCATGATTGGGCGTTTCACCGCACTGCCGTATAAAGACATAATCTAATTTGATTTTTTGATTAATTTTTTTAGCTTTTTTTGAGTGGATCCATTCCGAAGATTTCCGAAGGCTTTCGAGGATTTTCGAAAATCAATC
>N._stephensi_709_foregut__coassemble_156_pt1 | contig 27704 bp, 26 predicted proteins | sample N__stephensi_709_foregut__metabat2_low_PE_014 | metagenome-assembled genome bin N | reverse complement strand
GCTCGCCACAAGCCGCAACATACGATATACCTGCATCGTGGGTCTCACAATGGCCGCTTCGGTGCTGATTTCCGTCACCGCCTATTATCTCATGGATATAAGGCTGCACCTATTCTCACTGGCCGGCATCACCGTATCATTCGGGCTGATTATCGACGCCTCAATCGTGATGATCGACCATTACCGGCGGTATCACGACAGAGGGGCATTCTTCGGCATACTCGCAGCCCTGCTCACCACGGTAGGATCGCTCGTGCTAATCTTCTTCATGCCCGACTACATACGCCATGACCTCACCGACTTCGCTTGGATCGTAATCATCAACCTTACCGTGGCTCTCGGAGTGGCATATTTCTTCGTGCCGGCTTTAGTGGACAGGTTCGGAGGGAAAGAGAAACGAAAAAGCCCAAAGAGCATAAGCAAAATACGCGCAAGACTGCTTCTGTGGTGGGAACGATTCTACGGCGGCTATATAAGATATTCACGCAAACTGAAATGGGTGCTGATTATAATCTTCGCCGCGACATTCGGATACACACTGATGCTGTTTGCCGGAAGCCTTGACCACACCACCTATATGCCGCCTAAGCCCGAAATGAAACTATATATCTCCGGCAAGCTGCCCTTGGGCGGCACACCATCACAACTCAACGAAAAAGTGCTTGTAATCGATGAATTCCTGAAGACACAGGATGGCATAAAAAGGTGGGAGACAACCGTGAGCAACCGCGGGGCGAGAATCACAGTAGAGTTTGAAAAAGAGGCTTTAGGCACATCCCTGCCATATAAATTGGAGACAAGTGTGATAGGCAAACTGATAGATACCGGAGGAGCCGACTGGACAACCTACGGCGTGAGCGAACGAGGATTCAGCAACTCGCTCAACCTCTCGCATCGCAGCCATACGATAAGCGTGAGCGGATATAACTACGAACGCCTGATGCGTGTGGCCGAAACGCTATGCGACACCCTCTCAAAAAACCGCCGCGTAGCAGATATAACAATCCAGACACCCAACCACGAGGATCAGGAAGACGAATATTACATAGAATACGATTTTGAAAGGATGGCAGCCTACAGCCTTACTCCGCAAAATCTCCATGCCTCGCTATCCGACATACTGACCGACCGGAATGGAGGCAGAATCGACGACGGACACAAGATGACGGACGTGACCCTACGCCCGCGTCTGGCACAAACATTCGACTTATGGCAACTCAACAACGCCTATATCCGCGTGGACACCTCGGACGTACGCGTGGGCGACATTGCCGCGATAGGCCGCCGCCAAGCCAAAAACATCATAGAAAAGCGCAACCAGGAGTACGTGCTCAACGTAGCCTTCAATATCATAGGATCATACACATACGCCTCAAAATATATCGACCGCACAGTGCAGAATTTCAGAAGCACGCTGCCCGTAGGCTACAAATGCGAGGTGGCCACCTACGGCTGGTATGAGGACACAGGCGAACAATACTGGCTCCTTGGCATAGTGGTGGTAATCATATATATGCTGTGCGGCATTCTTTTCGAGTCATGGATTCAGCCGCTTGTGATAATATCCCTTATACCGGTATCCTTTATCGGAGTGTTTCTGGCCTTCTATCTCAGTGGCGTGCCCTTTGGCACGGGAGGATTCGCCTCGCTCGTGCTGCTATGCGGCATAAGCGTGAATTCAGGCATATACATAATCGAAGAAGTGAAAAAACAGGTAGCCTGCAGCCCCAAAGCCTCACTGCCGAAACAATATCTCAGAGCCTACAGGCATAAAATCAACGCGGTGGTGCTTACCATCATATCCACCGTGGTAGGGCTTGTGCCATTCATGCTTGACGGTCCTGATGAAAAATTCTGGTATTCATTCGCCTTCGGCACTATAGCCGGACTTGTATTCTCCATCATAGCCTTAGTGCTTGTACTGCCTGCCATAATGAAAATCCCTTCAGCCAAGGCCGACTGAAGGGATTATACTAAAAGGCGTTAACGTCTGCCCGAATTCAATACATAGGAGTAAACGGGGCGTGAGGCACCAATTTGGAAGTGACATCGCCTACGTAATCCTGAGCCTTCTGCGTATCCAGGAACATCACCGAAGCCCCCTCGCGCAGATCGCATTTCTTCAAATCCACGTAATACACCCCAAGGTCGGTGACATTATGGAAATAATAAGTTTTGTCGCGCAAATTAGAGAAACTAATCCATTGGGTACTGCTTAGATTCTTATCGCCAAGATTATACTTGAACGGCACAGCCGCATTGTTGAGGATACTGCGGATTATAGCCAGACCGGTGGTAAGGTCGTTGGTATGGTCCACGCTCTTGTCGAAGAACGAGGCACGAGCGAAGCGGTCAGGACTTTTCACTGTGCCCGGCAGGAAATTAGCTCCGCCTATACCATCCCAATATTTGTTTATGGCAAGCATATCCGGGAACGGAGGCTCATTGGTAAGCACCGGATAATCACCCTGATAGATGTCGAGCTTACCATTCTGGAACTCAAGAATAGCGGTGGCTCCGGAAGCATCAGTCACGCCCCAATGCAGGGTTGAAACTGTCCCCCCGTCAAAAGTGGCGCCCGAAATCTTGAAATCCTGCCCTTTGACAGCCTCTACCACCTCAGCGGTAGTGGCGTTGTTGTCGAGGAGCCAAGCCACAATCACGGCCAACGACATTTCGGGCTTGTCATCCTGCTTGGCACTGTTATATATTGTGCCACGGCAGAAAAGGCCGTTGATCGACAGGCCTTTCTCGTTCATGCCCTCAGTCACTCCGGCATCATATCCCACGGCGTACACCGCGCCATATTTTGATGTCCAGCTGATAATTTTACCGGCATTGTTACTTTGCTTCTTCATACCGCGGGGATACACGTACACATTAGTGGGTATAGGAGTCTGCCAATCCAGCGACCGGCCCACTATCCTAAGCACCTCATCAGCATTGGCTGTGGTATCACCCGTATACACCACACGCGTGCAGGCATCAGCCTTCTGCACTGACAGAACGCCGAAAAGCATCATAAATAAGATGAAAATTTTTGTCTTCATAATAGCTGAAATTAAAATCTTTTAAATTATTAACAATAGAGGGGTGATTTAGTTCAGCCATATGCCTGCATATGCGGCTCGTGCGCTTATTAAGCTCACATAGTGGCAAAAGACTTGGTGACATTCAGCACTCGGTAAATCCCTGCAATGGAGCGTTTGGGTATATGCATACGCGGATACCTGGGGTTGATGCTCTCGGCCCAGATAAAGGTAGGGTCAGAATCATCAGGCATAACGGTCTTGATGAATATGCCATTCTCGGTATCGAGCACCATAGGATGCCCCCAGGGTATGAAAGCGGCCTCGTTAATACGCTTTATAAACACCGTGGAGCCGTCGGCGAATACAGGCTCCATAGAGTCGCCGGTAATGGGTATGGCAAGCTCAGCCCCGGGTGTGGGAGATAAGATGCGCGGGCACTTGTTGAGGTCAACACCGCTTTCGTAGTAAGCGGTAAGCGGACCGGCTATGGCCGATATCGGCACTAAGGGCACAGTAGAGACCTCCGGCGCCGAGGGGACATAATGGTCGAGGTATGGCTCAGCTGCCATATCGCTTCTGCGCAACATTTCACCCTTACCGGTAAGAAGCCATATGCGATCCACATCAGGAAAGACGTTCAATATCCGGTTAGCCATGGAAGAGGAGACATTGCGTGTGCGCCCGTTAAGGAGGTCGTACACCACCTGTGGCCTGTCATAACCAAGCATTTCCGAGAATGACTTTGCATTGAGGCCATTGGCTTGGATCAATGCCTCGATACGTTGTGCGGGATTAAGAGACATAATGCAATTTATTGTATTTAATTTGTATTTGTTGTATTTTCGCCACAAAGTTATGAATTATTTTTTGGTTTTCCAATTTTTATACAGATATTTTTATGTTTTTATTTATTTTTTTATTCTTGTCGTTGTTGGGGTGTTTTTATCGGATGAAATAAATGTTAAACCACGCAGATTAACCATGATTAGTATGAATATATCCGATTATTTTTTCGTAATTTTGCGTCTTGAAATAGAAAATAGCTAAAAAAGTTTGAAAAAACTACTTCTATATATAATCATAGCCATATTTATCCCCATGCTTGGCAGTACGGTGGCATCATGCGGCATCATGGGCAGATCGCCCAAGGTGAAGACCGCTATGCCATCAAGGGTACATGTGGCTGATAGCATACCGGCAATGGCAACCGATGCTACAGACACCACCCTAATGGGCATACATAACCAAGATGCACATAGACAAGATACATATAGCCAAGATACATATAGCCAAGCAGGAGATAAGACAGCAGCACCGGCCGACACCATAAAAGAGCCGGCAGACAGCGCCTCGCACGGTGCAAACACCCTCTCACATCCCGACTCTATACCCGGCGACACCCTATCCGCCGACACCCTATCCGGCTTCGCCGCCATGGAAATAGCGCGCCCGAAGCCTAAATCAAGGATTAGGCGCGAGAAAGTGGATCTGGATGCCGCTGTGGAATTTTCATCTACCGACTCAATGATTGTGCTGCATCAGGACTCGGCAATGATGTATGGCGAGAGTGCCGTGAATTACGGCAAAATAAAGCTCGATGCCCAAGTGATAGAAATGGATTTGAACGACAACACCGTATACGCCTACGGAGTGACCGACTCATTAGGCGAAACTACGGGCACACCCATATTCAACGACGGAGGATCAGACTATGAGGCCAAGACCATGCGCTACAACTTCAAATCCGGCAAGGGATTCATCACCAATGTGGTGACACAGCAGGGCGAAGGATACCTCACAGGGGGTGTCACAAAAAAGGATAAGGAAGGCAACTACTACGCCAAAATGGGCAGATACACCACCTGCGATGACCACGAATGTCCGCACTTCTATTTCCAGCTCACCAAAGCCAAGGTACGTCCGGGCAAGAATATAGTGATGGGTCCGGCATATATGGTGCTTGCCGGTCTGCCGCTGCCTTTGGCCGTGCCTTTCGGATTCTTCCCCTTCACGGATGATTACGCGTCGGGCGTGATAGTGCCCACATTCGGCGATGACTACAACCGAGGCTTCTATCTGCGTGAAGGCGGCTATTACTTCGCAATATCCCCAAACATAGACCTTGCACTCACCGGAGAAATATACACTAAGGGCTCATGGGGACTACGCGCGCAGTCGAGCTACCTGAGGCGTTATAAATACAGCGGCTCTTTCAACCTCAGCTATCTAAAGACCATTACCGGAGAAAAAGGCTCACCCGACTATGCCACACAGACCAACTTCCAGGTGCTATGGAGCCACAGCCAGGACTCCAAAGCCAACCCCAACATGACCCTCTCGGCAAGCGTGAACTTCACCACCAGCGGCTATTCGCGCAACGACCTCAACTCATACTACTCCAACTCATTCACAGAGAACACCAAGAGTTCTACCGTGAATATGACATACCGCATCCCCGACTCAAAATGGTCGTTCTCCACCACAATGAACATTTCACAGCGCACACAAGACTCCACACTGTCGGTATCTTTCCCCAACCTTACGGTGACAATGAGCCAAGTGTACCCGTTCAAGCGCAAGAAAGCCATAGGCGAAGAGAAATGGTATGAGAAAATAAGAATGTCATACTCCGGACAATTCCAGAACTCCCTCACTGCCAAACAGGACGAATTCTTCCATAAATCACTCATCAGAGACTGGCGCAACGGTATGCGCCACAGCATACCAATTTCGGCTACGTTCAACGTGTTAAAGTACATCAACGTCACACCGTCAATCAGTCTTACCGACCGCATGTACACCACGAAAGTGAATCAGCACTGGGACGAGATACGCGGGGTAGTAGCTTCAGACACCACATACAGCTTCTACAACGTATGGGACTTCCAAGCCTCCCTATCGCTCGACACGAAAATATACGGATTCTTCCAGCCTATGCCATTTCTCGGCGACAAGGTGAAGATGATACGCCACGTGATAACCCCCACGGTATCGTTCAGCGCATCGCCCGACTTCAGTTCGCCGTTCTTCGGGTACTATGGTTCGTATTCGCGCCCTATGTCAGACGGCACCATACAGACCACAAAATATTCGAGATTCCCGGGGTCGCTATACGGTGTGCCCGGACAAGGTAAGACCGGATCACTGAGTGTGTCAATAGCCAACAACGTGGAAATGAAAGTGAAAAGCAACGACTCCATAGGCGAGAAGAAAGTGTCGCTGATAGAAAACCTCACCCTATCGCAAAGCTACAACTTCGCTGCCGACTCCATGCGATTCTCCGACCTCAATACTTCAATGCTGCTGAGAATCACCAAAGGGTTCAACCTCAACCTCAGTGCCACCTGGGATGTATACTGCTATGCGCTCAACCAATACGGCAACCCCGTACGCATCAACAAGCTGCGTATCGCTAATGGTAAGGGATACGGTCGCCTGCGCTCAACAGGCACTTCATTCTCATACACATTCAACAACGACACATTCAAGAAGCTATTCGGCAAAGGCGATGACAAAGACAAGAACAAAAACACCCGGACCGACAACGAAAACGATGATGACAATTGGGGCGAAGACAACTCTAACCGCACCAACCGCAACCAACAGAAAAATGACGAAAAAGATACATATGCGTCCGACGGATACATGGAATGGTCAATCCCTTGGAGCCTAACCTTCAACTACTCTATCAACTACGGATACGGGTCTTTCAACAAACAGAAGTTGGAATATGACTCGCAAATAACACAGAACCTTAGTTTCTCCGGCAACATCAGCCCCACGAAAAACTGGAAATTCTCATTCTCGGCAAGCTACAATTTCGATACAAAAAAGCTCGCCTACATGAACTGCAACCTATCACGCGACCTGCACTGCTTCACAATGACTGCTTCGTTTGTGCCGGTAGGCCCGTATAAGAGCTATAACTTCCATATAGCAGTGAAATCGGCCCTACTGTCCGATTTCAAATACGACAAGCGTTCGTCGTACTCTAATGGCGTGACATGGTATTAAGCAGGTGCGAAGTATTGATTTATATATGATATCGATATGGCAGTGCATTGGTTTAATCCTGAGAACGATATAGCTCTTGCTTCAGGGCTTTCCAACTATACACCACCCAAAGCGGCCTTAATGATACGCGATGCCGGTCAGGCTTTACCATTATGGTATTCCGATAAGGACGATATGCTGTTGTGCCACAATCTTGATATCAGATGGTATGAGAGGATGGCAAAGGATTTCGGCATTAACATAGGATTATGTGATAGCATTGCCGATGGCGTTGACGTTAGGCCGTGGGGATGGTCGGCTTATACGAAAAAGACATTGATGTCGCGAGGATGCGGCGAGTCGTATCTTCCAACCGATGATCAGATAACTAAGATGCGCTCTCTATCCCACCGGCGCACGGCTACCATGGTGGCAGAATCGTTGCGGCAAATTTTGCCGGAAATACCTCTTGCGCCTCCGGCCATTGAATGTTGTAATATTAATCATGTCCGGGATGCTGTCGCCGATTTCGGGGATGTTTACCTTAAAATGCCGTGGTCGAGTAGCGGAAGAGGTGTAATACACGTGCCGAAAAAAGACAACTATGACAATGCCATGCGATTTGCACTTGACAGCATCAGGCGGCAAGGGAGCATCATGGTGGAAAAAGCGTATGATAAGGAGCTGGACTTCGCAAGACTTTTCAGATGCGATAACGGCAAATGCACAGATATCGGCACTTCGGTATTCACCACTGATGCCACCGGCGCATATACGGGCAATCTTCTCGCGCCTGAGAAAGACAGAGTGGCAGAAGTGGCACGCTTTTATAATATAGACAGGCTTAATCATGTGGTTAAGGCTCTTGAAGTCATTCTTACTGATACCATAGCTCCCCACTATAGCGGAATACTCGGTGTGGATATGCTTATCGACCGGAATGGCACACTCGATGCCGTGGTGGAGATTAACCTCAGATGCACCATGGGCTATGTGGCCAACTGTTTTGCCGACCGCTATCTTATGGCCGGCATGAGAGGAAAACTTGTATCCGGGCATATCGACAGATTTAACGAGCGGTACACCACAAATGCAGGACAACTTGCGAGTGGCAAACTTCTTCTTTCACCCACAATCATGGGCTTTGGATTTTATGCTGAGATTCCTTCCCTCGCCACAAACTGATTGTATACCAAGCCCGAAACTATCAGCATCAATCCGACATAAGTGGTGGGGGCAATACGCTCGCCAAGCATCAATGAGATGATGAAAAGCGACAAGAATGGAGAGATGTAACAGAGCTGGTTGATAAGCGCCGGATTGGATGTAAGACGCAAAGCGGCGCCGAAAGCCAAAAACGGCAACCCAATCTCAAAAAGCCCTACATACACACTGCCCGCAATCCCCTGCCATGAGTCAAAATGGGCGGGGACCACTAACAACCCAATGCACAAATAAGCCGTGCCAAAAAGAAAATTATAGAACAAGGCTACCACCGGATCAGTACCATTCGACATTTTGTCGTTGGCAAGCCAATAAGTAGCCCATAAAACCGCACTAAGCAATGCGAGCATAATGCCCGCGACACTTAACCCAGAGCCATCCACACTCCCGCCACCCGAGGATATGAGCGCCACACCGCCAAGCGACACCAACATGCCAAAATATTTGGCTTTAGGGATGGGCTTATGCGCAAACACAGCCAACAGCACCAACAAAACTATAGGCCACGCATAATTTAGAGGTTGAGCTATCTGTGCCGGCAGCAAATCATATGCCTTGAAAAGCACAAGATAATAAGCCGTAGGATTTAGCAGACCCATGACAGCAAACACCCCCAACTGCCTCCGCGTAACGCGCGTCACCGCTCCCGATTTTTTCTGAAACACAATAGAAGCCCCAAACACCACTATAGCAGTAAAGCAAGCCACCAACAACATCTCATAATTGCTGAAATACCTAAGAGTGAATTTAAAAGACGTGGCCACGGTGGACCAACTAAGCACCGCAAAAGCAGCACAACCCAAAGCTTTGCTGTCAGAACTCATACACAAAAGGATTTTTTACGGTGCAAAATTACAAAATCTATGCCAAAACCGCTCCAAAAAGAGCAAAAATCGCACAAAATCGCAATTTTACTTAATATTTTTACGATTTTTTTTGTTATTTATATAAGAATGATTAATTTTGCGGTGTAATACTTACAATATGAATACAAACATGAAAAATAATACGTATTGGTGGCATACCGGGCTATACAGACGATGGCGCGGCTACTCCGCATACAATTAATGTTGTACAACAAAATGGTACTTCACTTATAAATCCGATACGAGCCGGCCATCAAAACCAATATTGATGGCCGGCTTCCATTTTAATCGGATAAAAAATTGACGTTAGCAACTATTTACAAATATGACACAGTATACAAATATGACACGGTATACCGACAATACACTTCCTGTGGACGACAAAGGCTTTTACGGCCGATACGGCGGCGCTTACATACCCGAGATACTGCACCGCACTGTGCAAAACCTTGCCGAAGCATACCGCAGATACGTCGACACTCCCGACTTCCAAAAAGAATACGAGGCACTGCTGCGCGACTACGTGGGCCGCCCTACCCCACTGTACAAAGCGGAAAGGCTAAGCAAGAATTACAACACCAATATCTACCTCAAGCGCGAGGACCTGAACCATACCGGAGCCCACAAAATCAACAATGCCATAGGTTCGGCATTACTGGCCAAGCGTATGGGAAGACACCGCATAATAGCCGAGACAGGAGCCGGGCAGCACGGTGTGGCCACAGCCACCGTATGCGCACTGATGGGCATGGAATGTGTGGTGTATATGGGCGAACTCGACGTGCAGCGCCAGCAGCCTAATGTGGAACGCATGAAAATGCTCGGAGCCACCGTGGTGCCGGTGACTTCAGGCAACCGCACGCTAAAGGACGCCACAAACGAGGCAATACGCGACTGGTGCTGCCACCCGTCGGATACATTCTACGTGATAGGCTCTACAGTGGGGCCGCATCCATATCCGGAGATGGTAGCAAAATTCCAATCGGTGATTTCAAAGGAGATAAAAAGCCAACTCTTAGAAAAGACAGGCAGCGAATATCCCGACTACGTGATAGCGTGTGTGGGAGGAGGCAGCAACGCCGCAGGGGCTTTCTATCATTTCATCAACCATCCGGAAGTAAAGCTCATAGCCGCCGAAGCAGCGGGCTTAGGACTGGAGAGCGGACAAAGCGCCGCCACCATAGCGCTCGGCACAGAAGGCATAATACATGGGGCGCGCACACTGGTGATGCAGACGCCTGACGGACAAATCACAGAGCCATACTCCATATCGGCCGGACTCGACTATCCCGGCATAGGTCCGCTGCATGCCCACCTCGCCCGCTCAGGACGCACAGAGGTGATGGCCATCACCGATGACGAGGCGCTAAAAGCAGCCTACAGCACCACAAGACTCGAAGGCATAATACCCGCATTGGAGTCGGCTCATGCCCTCGCCGTACTCGACCGCAAGAAATTCAAGGATACAGACACCGTGGTGATAAATGTATCTGGCAGAGGCGACAAAGATATGCACACTTACCTGAGCAGAGCAAAAGATTTCGACAACCTGACATTCTGAAAAAAAAATGACACATACATTGCATATAAATACACGCACCGTGCCTGCCGACATGGACACACCGGTGAGCATATACCTGAAAATTCGTGACATATATCCGCAGTCGGCGCTTCTGGAGAGTTCGGATTATCACACATCACAGAACTCAGTGTCGATTATCGGTATCGAACCCATCGGACAATTCCGCGTCAACGACGGCATAATCACAATGCTTTACCCTGATGACAATGCCGACATCAGAGACACAAGAGACGGAGCAGATGTGGTGGACTGCTTAAGAAAGTATCTACAAAGTTTCGAGCTTAAAGGCAAAAACGTCAATGCCACCAACGGTCTTCTCGGCTTCACGGCATACGACGCGGTGAAATACTTTGAGGATGTGGACATACAGCCATGCGAACCGCAAATGGCCGACATCCCGGAAATGTGCTACATACTCTACCGCTATATGATATCCGTCAACCACTTTAAAAGCGAGATGACGATTGTAGAAAATACGCCTGACGGGCAATCATCGGGTATCGACGGCATTTTAAGCATACTGCACAACAATAATGTGGCACAATACCCTTTCCTTGCCGGCAACGACGTGAAAGCGTCCTCATCTCCGGAGGAATTCAAGGACATGGTACGCAAAGGCGTGGCCCACTGCAAGCGCGGCGACGTATTCCAGATTGTGCCATCCCGGCGATTCAGCCAAGATTTCACCGGCGACGAGTTTAATGTGTACCGCGCTCTGAGGTGCATCAACCCCTCACCTTATCTGTTCTATTTCGACTTCGGAGGATTTAAGGTGTTTGGCTCTTCGCCTGAAACGCATTTCCGCGTGCAAGGCAACACAGCCTACATCGACCCCATAGCCGGGACATTCAGACGCACCGGTGACGACAAACGCGATCACGAGCTTGCAGAATCGCTCCTTGCCGACGAAAAAGAAAACGCCGAACACATAATGCTTGTGGATCTGGCCCGCAACGACCTAAGCCGTTCAGGCGGTAAAGTGGAGATAGAATTTCTCCGCCAGATACAATACTACTCGCACGTGATACACATGGTGTCGAGAGTGAAAGCCACATTGCCCGAAGGCACTGACGTATACAGACTATTCGCTAATACATTCCCCGCAGGCACACTTTCGGGCGCGCCAAAGGTGAGAGCAATACAGCTAATCAACGATATGGAGCCTCACAGTCGTATGCTTTATGGTGGTTGTATCGGTTATCTGGGGTTTAATGGCGACATCAATCAGGCCATCACCATACGCAGTTTTCTGAGCCACAACAACCGTCTGTACTCTCAGGCCGGGGCCGGCATAGTGGCACATTCTAATGCCGACAACGAATTGCAAGAGACCGACAATAAACTCGGGGCACTAAACAGCGCACTATCCCTCGCCGAGAAATTCGGCAAATAAATCAACGTCCGAAAACCAAACGACTACGACATGGAAAAGAATATACTCGTATTTGACAATTACGATTCATTCACTTATAATATAGTGCATGCGCTAAGGCAGTTGGGCGTAAATCCGGATGTGGCGCGCAACGACAAAATCGACATCAATGATATAAACCGATATGACAAAATAGTACTCTCGCCCGGGCCGGGCATACCCTCTGAGGCGGGGCTGCTTATGCCCCTGCTTGACCGCTATGCCTCCACAAAAAGCATATTAGGTGTGTGCTTAGGGCATCAGGCTATCGGACAGCATTTTGGTGCGAAATTGCTGAATCTAAGCAAAGTATATCATGGATTGCAAACGCCCATCGACATCAACGTAGCAGATGATTACCTGTTTGACGGGCTTCCGAAGCGTATTGACGTAGGGCGCTATCACTCATGGGTAGTGGATGCTGATGAATTTCCCTCGGAGCTGGAAGTCACAGCTACTGACGATAACGGACGGATAATGGCTCTACGCCACCGCTCGCTTGATATCCGCGGTGTGCAATTCCACCCCGAATCAATCCTCACCCCCGACGGCCTTAAGATAATCAAAAATTGGCTGAATCATTAAATCCCTTATTTTTCTGAAGGATTTCCCCCTAAAGATTTTCGATGATCATCGATGATTTTCGATGATTTTCGAAAAGCCTCGAATATCATCGGAGGCCTTCGAATAAAAAGATATTATAAAGCCCATAAAAATGAAAGAATTATTATACAAGATGTTTGAGCAGCGTAACCTATCCCGCCAGGAGGCACGCGATGTGATGCTCAATATCGCTGACTCTCGCTATAACGATGCTCAACTATCGGCATTTATGACCGTGTTTCTTATGAGATCGATCACCACTGACGAATTGGCAGGATTCCGCGATGCCATACTCGAACGCCGCAATCCCGTGGATTTCGGCGATGTGCCCACTATCGACATAGTAGGTACCGGAGGCGACGGAAAGAACACATTCAATATCTCCACAGCCACATGTTTTGTGGTGGCCGGCACCGGACGCAAAGTGGTGAAGCACGGCAATTATGGATCAAGTTCGATTTCCGGAGCCTCAAACGTGCTCGAACAGCATGGCGTGAAATTCACGGCAAATCAGGACACTCTGCGCAAATCGCTCGATAAGAGCGGAGTGAGCTATCTCCATGCGCCCTTTTTCAGTCCTGCGCTTAAAAGTGTGGGGCCGGTGAGAAAAGCGCTCGGAGTGCGTACTTTTTTCAATATGCTCGGCCCGCTCGTCAACCCCACCCTCCCCAAATACCAATTATTAGGAGTATATAATCTTAAACTCATGCGCCTTTACAACTATATTGCCCAAAACGAAGGCGTGAGATGCACGATAGTACATTCGCTCGACGGCTACGACGAGATTTCGCTCACTTCTGATTTTAAGGTGTCAAAAAGCGACGGCGGCGAACGTGTGTATACACCTGAAATGTTAGGATTCGGCAGGGCAAAGCAATCAGAACTTTACGGTGGGGACACTGTGGAGGATGCAGCCAAAATTTTCGACAATGTGCTTAACAACACTGCTACCGACGCACAGCTCAACTGTGTAGTAGCCAACGCTGCCTTCGCCATAAACACGCTTGAGCCAGAAATATCACTTGCGGATGCCAAGGCACTCGCCGAGGAATCAATAGCAAGCGGTGAAGCCCTTAAACGTTTCAAACTTTTTTGTGAGATAAACCGATGAGAAATATACTTGATACAATAGCCGTGAGCAAAAGCCGTGAGGTGGCTGCGGCAAAAGCCCTATTGCCAGAGGAATTGATGCGCGACATAGCGCATGAATGTAGGCGCGAGGCTCTGAGCATGAAAGCAAATATAAGGAATGCGAAATTGGGCATCATAGCTGAATTTAAGAGACGTTCGCCGTCAAAAGGAGAGATACACCCTGTAGCAGATGTGACTACGATAGTGAAATCTTATGAAGAAGGGGGAGCGTCAGGATGTTCGATTCTTACCGATACGCCTTTTTTCGGAGGATCGCTTGCCGACCTTGACGTGGCACGCTATTCGGCGAAAATGCCTCTTCTCCGCAAGGATTTCATAATCGCCCCCTATCAGATATTGCAGGCCAAAATACATGGGGCCGACGCGATATTGCTGATAGCTTCATTGCTTGACTATCACAAGGTGGGCGAGTATACGGATTTTGCGCATGAGTATGGGCTTGAAGTGCTTCTCGAACTGCATACACCCGAAGAGCGCGACAGATATTTCTCTGAAATTGACCTTGTGGGTGTGAATAGCCGCAATCTCTCAAATTTCAACACTAATCTTTCGGTAGCAGAACAGATGATGAAAGTCTTGCCGGAGAGCAGTGTCAAAATCGCGGAAAGCGGCATAAATTCGGCAGAAGATATCAAAAAACTCCGGGAGATTGGATATGACGGGTTTCTGATAGGCGAGATGTTTATGCGTGATTCCAATCCGGGGGCCGTACTGAATAATCTGCTTAATTAAACGCTTGGTATCATGATAGTGAAAGTGTGCGGCAACGCTAAGAATATCAGCGAGGTGGCTTTGCTAAAACCCGACCTTATGGGATTTATATTCTATGATAAGTCACCTCGCCATGCATGTGGGGTGAATCCTGACGAGATTATTAGTCTTGCGTCTGATATCAAGCGGGTGGGTGTGTTTGTCAACGCTTCAGAGGAATATATCTTATCCACTTGTCAGCGATATGGCTTGCATGCGGTACAACTCCACGGAAGCGAGTCACCCGATTTTTGTCTAAGGCTAAAAGACAGAGGATTCGGCGTGTACAAGGCCATAGGTATCTTGGATAAAGAGGATATGGAAGCAGTAAAACGATATGATGGATCAGCGGATATGATTGTGCTTGACACTAAGACGGAGCGCCATGGCGGTTCGGGCGTGAAGTTCGACTGGTCGCTTCTCGACCAATATCCTCTAAAGATACCATATCTTCTTAGCGGCGGCATATCACATGAAGACGCTGACTTCCTGTCGGCATCTATATATCCATGGATGGCCGGTGTGGACATAAACTCAAGATTCGAGGTATCGCCGGGATTTAAGGACATCTCTTTACTCACATCATTTATCAATAAAATCAGGACAAGATGAACAGACTCGACAAACTTTTCAGCAAAAAGCATAGCGACATATTATCAGTGTATTTCACAGCCGGATTCCCTACCCTCGACTCTACAGGGGAGATAATATCGCGGTTGGTGTGCAACGGCGTGGATATGATAGAAGTGGGATTGCCGTTCTCTGACCCTATGGCCGACGGCCCGACGATACAGCAGTCGAGCACGGCGGCATTGCGCAATGGCATGACACTCTCTCTTCTTCTCGCCCAAGTAGAGGAGGCGCGCAAGGATGCGGGCGACACACCGCTTGTGCTCATGGGATATCTGAATCCTATGATGCAGTATGGTATAGAGCGTCTTTTGCGCAGATGCAAGGAGGTGGGTATCGACGCGTTGATAATACCCGACCTGCCTTTCGACGAGTATATGCGTGATTTCAAGCCTCTATGCGATGAGCTTGACCTCCCAATCATAATGCTAATCACACCCGAAACGGAGCCTGAACGCATTAGGCTTATCGATGATAATTGTTCGGGATTTATATATATGGTTTCTGCCGCAGCCACCACCGGCACACGCGACAGATTCAATGACGAGCAACTCGAATATTTCCGGCGAGTGGCATCAATGGATCTGAAGCATCCGCGCCTGATAGGTTTCGGCATCTCCAATCCTCTGACACTAAGGCAGGCTTGCGATAATTCCGCAGGGGCCATTATCGGTTCGCTCTTTATAAAATGTCTTGAGAAAGAATCTGATATACAAGCCGCCGTAACGAAGCTGATAAAAACTGTAACAGCGGATTAAAAAGTACGTAAAAGGATATTATATCAATCAGCAATTCCGATTATTTATCCCCGTAGTGACCTTCCAATTCCACAACGAGGATAAAATCTCATAGCTCGTACATCCACTTGATAGCACTTTGTGCATCGGGAAAATGAATGGTTTTACCCTCTGCTAATTCGGCTCTGACCGCATCGATACGTTTCTGCATCTCTGGAGCAATCGAGACCAAGACAAAATTCAAACAATATGCGAAATTCATTAAACAAATTGCCATTAATGTTTGTATTATTAAAAACAAATGCTTAACTTTGCAGTATTTTAAAAGCAAAAAGAAACTAATGGGCAACCACAAACGAATTAATGAGCAACAATAACACATATCATCGCCACCACCATCACCACTAATCAGCGGCGAAGGCGATGTAATGCTATATTAAAAAGACTTACCTTATGCCTGCCATAACGTAAGTCTTTTTTTTGACGAGATAATAAGAAATATATTTGTTAGTCAAGGTAAAAAAGAATATGCTAAGGATTGCAATACAAAACAAAGGCCGGCTCAACGAAGACAGCATGACGCTGCTGCGGGAGGCCGGCATCTCGGTAAAGAGCGATAAACGCAAATTTATCGCCGAAGCCACTAATTTCCCTGTAGAGATACTATTTCTGCGCGACGACGACATACCCCAGACAGTATCGATGGGTGTGGCCGACATAGGCATAGTGGGAATGAACGAAGTGAAAGAAAAAGGCTACCGCGTGGATATGATAAAACAACTCGGCTTCGGCGGCTGCCGACTCTCGCTGGCTATCCCAAAGGCCGAAAACTATACCGGACTGCAATATTTCAGCGGCAAACGCATAGCCACATCATACCCCTCGATACTACGAGCCTACTTCGACGAAAACAATATAAGCGCCGACATACACACCATAGCCGGATCAGTGGAGATAGCCCCGGCTTCAGGCCTCTCGGATGCCATATTCGATATAGTATCATCGGGCAGCACACTCGTATCCAACGGGCTGAAAGAGGTGGAAAGCGTGATGACATCCGAAGCGGTGCTTATCGGGAATCCTAAGATAGAGTCCGAGAAAAAAGCCGTTGTGGACAAACTACTGTTCAGATTCGAGGCCGTGGAACGCGGCACACGACGCAAATACCTGCTGATGAATCTGCCCAAATCCTCTCTACCGGCTATGGAGAAGATACTTCCGGCTATGCGTTCGCCCACGGTAATGCCCTTAGCCCAAGAGGGATGGTGCGCCGTACACTCCGTGGTACTCGACGACGAACTATGGGACAAGATAGACCAACTAAAAGAAATAGGAGCCGAAGGCATACTTGTGCTTCCGGTAGAAAAAATAATACTTTGACAGCCATGCTTGATATTTATATTAACCCTGACAAGGAGACGCAGGAAGCGATCTCACGCCGCATGAACATCTACGACAGCGCAATAGAAGATCGCGTGTCAGCGATATTGACACGCGTTAGAATCAGCGGCGACGAGGCCATATTTGACATATCGGAAGAGATTGACGGGTATCGCATGGAATCTCTCAAAGTGAGTGAAGAAGAATACCAAGAGGCAGAGGCAGCGGTGAGCCACGAGCTGAAGACCGCTATCGCAAATGCCGCAATGAATATCAGCGAATTTCACAAAGCTCAGAGATTTAATGACGTGAAGGTGGACACGACTCCGGGCGTGATGTGCATACAGAAGGCTGTGCCTATACAGAATGTGGGCATATACGTGCCCGGAGGCACCGCACCGCTCTTCTCGACAGTGCTGATGCTTGCCATTCCGGCTAAAATCGCCGGATGCAAATATGTGGAGATGTGCACTCCGACCGGAAAGGATGGCAAGGTGGCGCCCGCTGTGCTGTACACTGCCAAATGCTGCGGCGTAGACGCCGTGTACAAGATAGGAGGCGCACAGGCTATCGGGGCAATGGCTTACGGTACGCAATCGGTGAGGAAAGCGGATAAGATATTCGGTCCGGGCAACCGCTATGTAGCCAAGGCCAAGCAGATAGTACAGTTTCAGGGAGTGGCTATCGACATGTTGGCCGGACCGTCAGAGGTACTCGTGATAGCCGACGGCACAGCCAACCCGCGATTTGTCGCTGCCGATTTGTTGTCGCAAGCCGAACACGGTACTGATTCGCAGGCTATGCTCGCTTGTATTTCCGAAGATTTCGCCAAGGCTGTGAAGGCGGAAGTGGATATGCTGCTTAAAACACAGTCACGCAAGGATATAGTCATACAATCCCTTGGGCATAGCAGCATTGCTGTGTTCGATGATATAAGCCAATGTATAGATTTCAGCAATGCCTACGCGCCCGAGCATCTTATACTTGCCGTAAAGGACACATGGAGAGTAGCAGACAAAATCACAGCTGCAGGTAGCGTGTTTTTAGGCAATTACGCACCCGAGAGCGCCGGAGACTATGCTTCAGGCACCAATCACACGTTACCCACCAACGGCACAGCCGTAGCGGCAAGCGGAGTGAATCTTGATAGCTATATGCACAAAATCACATTCCAGGAAATCAGTAAGGACGGGCTATCCAGGCTCGGCAAATCCATAACAACCATGGCTCGCGCCGAAGGTCTGGAAGCTCACGCTTTGGCGGTGGATGTCAGACTCGATAACTGATTTTAAAATTTGCAGATTACTATGACTGAAGAAATAAGACGGCTGATAAGGCCCAACATATTGAAGCTCACGCCCTATTCCTCGGCAAGAAGCGAGTTTGCAGGCGATGCAAGCATATATCTTGACGCCAACGAAAACCCATACGACAACGGCTATAATCGTTACCCTGACCCACTGCAAGGCCAACTGAAAGCCTTGGTATCAGACATAAAGGGAGTACCGACCGAAAACATTTTCATAGGCAATGGCAGCGACGAGGCCATAGACTTATGTTTCAGGACATTCTGCCGGCCGGGCGTGGATAATGCCATAAGCTTTTCGCCTACCTACGGCATGTATGAGGTGGCCGCAGAAATCAACGATGTGGAGATGCGCACAGTGCCGCTTAACGCTGATTTTACGCTGCCGGAGCCGGAAAAGGTGCTTAATTGCACCGACAGCAAATCTAAGCTCCTTTTTATATGTTCGCCCAACAATCCTACAGGCAATGCGTTCGCTCCGGATGATATTCTGCAAATCGCACAAGATTTCATGGGTATCGTGGTGGTGGACGAGGCGTACATTGACTTCTCTTCCCGGCCGTCGATGGTGCGCCATATATACGATACACCCAATATCATAGTGCTTCAGACTCTCTCCAAGGCTTGGGGCATGGCCGGATTGCGTGTTGGTTTCGCTTTCGCCGATAAGGATATAATCAGCGTGATGAACTCCGTAAAGTATCCTTATAATGTGAACGTGGCTTCCCGGCGAAAAGCCATTGAAATGCTAAGTCTGCGACTTGCCGACAAGCAAATCAAAGAGATAGTGTATGAAAGGGAAAAAATGTGCACTTTGCTCGCAGACATTGAATGCGTAAAGAGGGTGTATCCGTCGGATGCGAATTTCCTGCTTGTAGAGACTGACAATCCAAAGGATATCTACAAATACCTTTTGGATGAGGGGGTAGTGGTACGCGACCGTTCGTCGATACCGGGATGCGAGGGATGCCTGCGTATCACTATAGGCACCCCCGGCGAAAACAGTCGCATCATATCTCTACTTCGCGGGTATCAAGGCTCAGACAATCAGGATATGCGTATAAGTCAACGTAAATCCGCCGTGCATCGTTCCACCCGAGAAACAGATATAACGGTGAAAGTGGATCTTGACGGCATCGAACCATCACATATTTCCACCGGCATACATTTCCTCAATCATATGCTCGATCAGATAGTGCATCATGGTGGCATTTCTCTTGACATCAAAGCCAAAGGCGACCTTGAGGTGGATACCCACCATACTATCGAGGATACGGCCATCACCCTCGGTGAGGCTCTGTATGAGGCTCTTGGCGATAAACGAGGGATCGAGCGGTATGGGTTCACCTTGCCGATGGACGAGTGCCGCGCTCAGGTGCTTATCGATTTGGGTGGCCGCATTGATTTTGACTGGGATGTGCCTTTCACGGTTGATATGGTAGGCGACATGCCCACGGAGATGTTCAAGCATTTCTTCAAATCGCTGTGCGCTGCCATGAAGTGCAATCTGCATATAATAGCCAAGGGAGAGAATAATCATCATCTGGCCGAGGCCGTGTTCAAAGCTTTTGCGAGGGCTTTGCGTATGGCTGTGTACCGTAGGCCGGGTAATAATAAATTACCGTCAAGTAAGGGTGAATTATGGTAGCAGTGGTGGATTATAATACAGGGAATCTGCGGTCGGTATGCAACGCGCTACTTCGCATTGGCGCGGATATAAAAGTGACGTCTGACCATGATGTGATACGCAGAGCCGACAGAGTGGTGCTTCCGGGTGTCGGGGATGCGGCATGGGCAATGAGCCAATTGGGCGAACGTGGGCTTGACACACTGATAAGGCAACTCACCAGCCCGGTGCTTGGCATATGCATCGGCATGCAGCTTATGTGCAGGCATAGCGAAGAGGGGGATGTGGACTGCCTCGGCATATTCGATACCGACGTGCGCAAGCTCACCCCTGACCTCTCGCGAGGCATAAAGGTGCCGCATATGGGATGGAACGAAGTGTCGGCGATTGACCCCTCGCCTATAATGCAAGGCATACGCGGGGGCGATATGGTGTATTTCGTTCATAGCTATGCCGCTGATTTGTCGCCTTTTACCGTTGCGATAAGTAATAATGGGCGTGATTTCAGCGCAGTGCTGGCCAGGGATAATTTCTATGGCGTGCAGTTTCACCCGGAGAAGAGCGGGGATGTGGGTGCACGTATTCTGTCTAATTTCATTGAACTGCTATGACGACTACCGAACTTATACCCGCAATAGATATTATAGACGGCAAATGCGTTCGCCTTACCGAGGGCGACTACGGCAAGATGACTGCTTACGACTCATCGCCTCTCGATGTGGCAATGATGCTTGCCGATGCCGGATGCCGCACGCTGCATCTTGTGGATCTGGATGGCGCAAAAGCCTCTAAACCTATGAATCTCGATGTGCTGCGCCGGATTGCGCGGTCAACATCGCTGGTAGTGGAATGGGGCGGCGGCATCAAAGGTAAGGATAGCTTGCTGGAGACTCTCGAAGCGGGTGCTTCGAGAGTGGTGTGCGGCAGTATAGCCGCCGCTAATACTGATGCTTTCGCTCAATGGCTATCGGCTTTGGGCGGCGACAGATTAGTGCTCGGAGCTGACGCGCGCGACGGCATGGTGTGCATCCATGGCTGGAAGATGAAAAGCCAGTATACCGTAGGCGAACTCATCGAGCTTTTCCTGCCCTACGGCCTGAATCAGGCGGTGTGCACGGAGATTTCGCGTGACGGCACCTTGGCGGGTCCGGCATGGGATTTCTATATTTCCTTGCAAAAGGAATATGGCAATCAGGTGTGCTTCACCGTGAGCGGCGGTGTTAGCGGCATGGCCGACGTGGAGGAGGCCAACCGGAAGGGGCTGCCGCGCATAATAGTAGGCAAGGCCTTCTATGAGGGCAGAATCACTTTAAATGACATGAAGTTATGGTGGCAAAAAGGATAATACCGTGTCTCGACGTAAAGGGCGGCCGCACGGTGAAAGGAATAAATTTCGAGGGATTGCGTGATGTGGGCGACCCCGTGGCACTCGGCAGATTCTATAGCGATGAGGGCGCCGACGAACTGGTGTATCTCGACATCAGCGCATCGCGGGAGGAGAGGAGTACGTTCACCGGACTGGTGGAACGTATAGCCATGGCTATAAACATTCCTTTCACGGTGGGCGGCGGCATATCTTCGGTGGATGACGCGTCGCGGCTTTTGGATAAGGGCGCCGATAAAATCACCATCAATACGGCCGCAGTGAATAATCCGGATATAATAGACAAGATAGCGGCAAAGTATGGTAGCCAGTTTGTGGTGGTGGCCATTGATGCGCGCACTCAGGATGAAGGTCATTGGTGGGTGGCGACCCACGGTGGCCGATGCCTTACTCAGCGCCGCCTTTACGACTGGGCGCGCGAGGCTCAGGACCGTGGCGCGGGCGAAATCATGTTCACATCGATGGATCATGACGGTACCCGCATTGGGTATCCGTGCACGGTATTCGCCCGCCTGGCGCTCGATCTTTCCGTTCCGATAATTGCTTCCGGAGGAGCGGGAAGTGTGGAGGATATCGCCGATGTGCTTACATTAGGCAAGGCTGACGCTGCTTTGGCTGCAAGTATATTTCACTATGGCGAGGTATCGATTCGCCGATTGAAGGAGGATTTAAACGATTTAGGTATAAAAGTAAGATTATGATACGATACGAGGATTTTGATTTGACAAAGAATAGCGACGGGCTTCTTCCCGTGATAATACAGGATGCCGACACTCTAAAGGTGCTGATGCTCGGGTATATGGATAAGGCCGCCTTTGAGCATACCGCGGCTTCGGGCAAGGTGACGTTTTTCAGCCGTTCGCGCCGGTGTCAATGGGTAAAGGGCGAAACGAGCGGCAATTTCCTTAATGTGGCTGCGATGTATGCCGACTGCGACAACGACACGCTGCTGATCATGGCACGCCCTGACGGCCCTACCTGCCACCGTGGCACTACCTCGTGTTTTGACACCGAGGATTCGGATGGCTTTATCCGCCGTCTGCAATCGGTGGTGCAGAACCGCCACAAGGAGATGCCTGCCGATCACTACACCACTTATCTGTTCTGCAAGGGTGTAAACAAGATAGCGCAGAAGGTAGGCGAGGAGGCCGTGGAGACGGTGATAGAGGCTATCGCCGGGAATTTGGAGCGATACCGCTATGAGGCTTCCGACCTTATATATCACCTCCTCGTGCTCAACGAGCAAATGGGCGTATCGCTATCCGATTTGGAGAAAGAGCTGCTGGGCAGGCACAAATAAGACTAAGCGTTAAGAGGCCGAAGTCGTACCTCCTAAATATATGACAAAGCGTGTCAGGCGGCATGGATGAGATAATTCATTCTCCCACAGCGAGTTAGTAGGGAATGAATTCCTCATTCCATGCCGCCTGGTACACCAGGAGGATAAATGCACGAATCTTTTTTTGTGCAAACTATAATCGGTCATAACATCGCTGCCTTGTCTAAGCATTGGCGTACAAATGCATTTAGTGAGATTCCCGCATTCAACGCTTTCAACGCTATACGGCTATGTGTTTCGGGAGAGACGCGTACATTGAACGAACCGCTGTATCCTTTGCTGGGTGTAATGCCCTCGGCCTCACAATAGGCAAGATAACTGTCTATCCCTGCCTTAAAATCGGCTTTCAATTCTTCTATCGTGTTGCCCTCGTAGAGGATGGATTCTTTGGCAAGTCCGATGACTTTCCCTACAAGGCAGTCATCTTCCTTGCTGTACTCTACTGTACCTTGATAACCTTTGTATTCCAAATTGTCCATATTCGTAGCTTTAAATGTGGTTGTGTTGCTTAAGATGACCAAAGATACTCTTCATCGTTCCCAATTTCATTATTGACCCCGGATGAGGCTTGTGAAAGTTCAGGATGTCGCCTTCACTTCTTACAAACTGGACCCGTGAGCCAGAAGAAGTTCCTTTGTTGTATTCGGTATACCCGAATATCTTCAATAGCCGCACGGTCTCTTCATAGGTGAAGTCTTTCGGCATTCGTTTAAATCGGTCGATGAGTTTGTCTTTTGTTCCCATATCTTGATAACATCCGCAACTGTAATTAGTTGCATTTCGATATGCAAAATTAATAGTTTTTCCCCATCCGACCAAATTTTCAAACGATAAAGTCAACCTCGTCTGCAAATTGCACCTTATCCCTTTCTTGAATTACTTCTTTTTCTTGAATGTGAGTCTGATACGCACGTCATCATTTTATGATTATAGCGAAAAAGATTTGTGCATTTCGATTTCAGGCGTTGCAGCAGGCGGCATGGAAGGGCGAATTCATTCGCCCGAAACAAAGAAAGCAATTTTTCGTATGATTAAACTCGCCTAAGAATCAACGCTTTAGATTAGGGCGAATGAATTCGCCCTTACATGTCGCCTGATGCGTACCTGATGGCGAAAAAAGATCAGCGTGCTATCCGTCGCATCGGCGGTGATCCATGATTAATTGATTATTTATTGGTTGTTATTTTTACTATGCATGAATCCTGTCAATTTTCATAGTGATAGCTTATAATATAATTGGTATTATAAACTTCCGATCCGTAATACACTTCTTCTATTATCTCTGATTTTAGCGTTCCGTCATTATTTAATTCGTGAGAAATATTAAATGTGCTGGCACCTTTTTCATCACTATTGACAACAATCTTCTCTGGGAAATATTCAGGAGCCTTACCAAAAAAGCCAAACTGCAAAGCCATTGGACAATTACGCTCCATATTCAAAAAATCCATTACCCAACAACCTTTCCAAAACGAGACAGGCCATATCCCGCTTATATTTCGGTCCTTGCTATATGATATTTTAGAAGTTTCTTTGCCGGAGTATTCCATCTCAGTCCAATTTTCAACCGTATTTGTCAAATTACCGTTGTTATCCCATATGTATTCTATTTCCTGATCCCATACGTATTCTCGATCAGAGTCCGACTCATGTTTCTTGATAATTCTACCGACGTTATCGTATTGATATGTTGTCTTTTCTGACGGATAGTATTGAGAATACGTAGAAGTAAGAAAACCATCTTTCGATAATTCACAGACTACTTTTTCGCCATCTATAGAAATACCGAAAGGATCATATTGGAATGTCACAAAAAAGTCGTCTTTATATGAGTATGAAGAGTTTGCATATGAGGATGAATATTCCTCATCTATTACTTTTAAGTTACCTTCGCCATCATATGTAAAGGTATATGCTTCAGAGAATCTACTTGTCTCGCCATATTCTTCAATAGTAATCCGGCTTAGGCGCTTGGATTGAGTGGTAATCGGATTGTCCAAATCGTCGTTATCTTTGTCACCATCACATGAGGTGAGAGCACAGCTCAAAACAGCTATAGCCATCAAGAGCATCATCTTAAGATCTGTTTTCATTTTTTCTTTAGAGTGTTAGTGTTTTTTTACTTGGTGTCACTATGTTCGTCATTATATCTATCTATGATTCTCTGATATGCCGCATCGATTGGTCCGGCATCATCACTTGCTTTTATGTCACAATTAAGCGATGTGTAGTTTTTCAAGACATTGGCTTCCTCCACCGTTAGATATTCCCTGCCCACCGGATAAATTTCTTCATAGAGTATTGATCTTATCGGGGAATCGGAGTTGTACATGCTTTTATATAGTTTGCCTTTCATTAACATATTAAGGCTTAACGACATGAACTGCATATTTTCAATCGGAAAGACTTCGGCATCCTTGCCATTGTCATCATACCGTCCGGTCAGCAAACTTTCTGACATATCTATTGTCATACCTAACAATTTCAGAAAATTCGGTGATGCCATATGATTCTTATTATCCGCAAGCATATCGTATCGAACGAACACAGAGCTGTCTTCCGGATTTCGTCTTATTAGCATTTTAGGAGAGTACTTACCCGGGATCGTATCCGTTCCGTTGCCGCTTCTTACCTTCTTTTTGTCTTTTTTCGAAATCTTCGGTGAAAAATCAACAATGTTATCGCTACTACTAATCATCCTATTTGACATTGTTACGGTATCCTTGCCTTTGTCATCTTTTCTCCACCTATATACACGGGTGCTAAGCGTACGCAGTGCTTTACTCTTTTTAAACCCTTTGAGTTTTTCCTTAGCCGGAATGAAGAAATCCTGCATGGACTCTGTGATTTCTATCACTGTGTCCGTTTCGTTGACTCCCGTAAAATACTCGCGCGTATAAAATATCATACGAATCACCGGGCGGCCGTCAGGCGTCACTACCACTTCACTCAGCTTTATCGGTATCTGTTGCATAAATGCCGTTGTAATCCCGGCATCGCATTGCGTCGGGGCGTATCCCGTGCATTTCACCGTTATCGGGTAATACGCGTCCGATTTTATCTCTATCTCCCCGTTTTTGTCTGTCAAGCCTATGATAAGCCCGGATTCGGAGAATACGGCGGCTGATGCCAATGGCACATTATCCTTGTCGTCTACCACACGAAGTGTATTGGCGGAGACCGCACCGAGAGAAATGCAGAATATGATTGATAATAGAGTTCTTATCATGAAATAATACGATTAGATTTTTTACGCCATTTTTTGAATTTGCTAATACACTTTATATCCTTCGAAAGTGTAATTATATCCTTCTACACCACTTACAGTACACGAGCTTGAATATTTTATATGTCCATCTTTTGTTACCGTTCCACTACCAGTAAGTGAAGCAAGATTATATCCTCCGGTGTTATCTTTCAAGTACCCGACTGTAGTATATACCTCTGAAAGCATAACTTTACCATCTTCACGAATAATATCAAAATAGATACTACCTATCGTACTCTTGTGGATAATAAAAAGGGCATTATCCAAATTATAAGTCACTATTCCATTTGTTATTTCTACCGAGCCTATATATGTACCTTCCATTTCTCCTGCGGGATCATATACGGACGGTTCACTTTCATCATCATTACTACCACACGAGGATATGGTTATGATAGTAATAATAGCCATAATTATAGACAGTAATTTTTTTCTGAATATTGCCATTTTAGGGCATGCACAACATTCTTCAATAATTTTTTCCATATTTCTTAAGATAAATAAATATGACATTCTTTATTACAATTTAAAGTATCAACTATTCTAAATAGAATCTGTATAACTGACCATCCATAATTACAAGACCTTCATCAACTCCATCCAATCCGGCTACACCAACCGTATAGATTTCTTGTTCAGGGTCATCTTTAATACTATACCACAATTCGCCGTTTGTATCATCGCCTTTATAGGAGTGAAAAGAATATACTATATCTTTACCATTTAAAGAGCCTCTCATCAGAACGACTCCGGTACCATCTCCATAAAGTATAAATCCCTTGTATAGTTGATTAGTATCTGAACCGGTATTACTAAGAAACCCGGATATGGAATTATTTTCAGTTCCCCAATGTGAAAACAGATACGGACCTGTATACCAATCCTCAGATTTCGAAAGGCACACGTCTCCTTTATCAGGTAATGTTATTACAAACTTATCATCTTTATTAATCATTGCCTTAAAGGTGCCATTTCTGACGCCCTCATAAGCATCAATTGTCAGAATGCCTTTTTCTGAATCATAGCTATAGTCTCCATTTGTTCTGGATGATTTGCCATTGTGAATCTCCAAAAATTGGACAAATCCATTGGTAAAGCTTACACAATAATGGTATCCATTATGTAAATCTCGAATGGTAGCGTTCCAGCACCCTTCTATTAAAGAATTGTCTGGAGAATCATTATTCGGCTCATCAGAGTCAGTGCCACAACTACCTAAAATGCATGCTATCAGTAGAACGAGTAGATAAACATATTTTTTCATATATGCTGTCATTCAATTTGTTAAATGAATTTAATCTTAAATATTATTTAAACTGGAACATTGTAGACGAAACATAAATTTTTCTGTTGGAATCTATATACATCTTACATAGGGTTCACTGAAAATTCAAAGCGATGGTTCGGGGGGCTTCAGCCC
>N._stephensi_709_foregut__coassemble_151_pt1 | contig 28342 bp, 28 predicted proteins | sample N__stephensi_709_foregut__metabat2_low_PE_014 | metagenome-assembled genome bin N | reverse complement strand
CGAAGCAACACAACAAAACGCCCCGCCTGGTTTAGTGATCGGAAGACCGCCAGAAGCAAATTTTCAGTGCTACATAGGCGAGAAAAAAGCCTATATACTTAGTAAAGTTGGTATGCCAAATACCAAATAAAGTCTGTAGGTTAAGTCTTCTGACCACTATAACCCTCTGGGGCTCCGAGTATTTATATCATAAAATGCTCAAATCTTTTTTACGCAAACTATAAACAAATATAATCGAGCCAAAATTGTTGATTATTCTTAAATAATCAACAAAATCACGGCTTTTCCGCGATTTTTTCCCGCTTTAATTGTTAATGTTTTTTGTTAATGGAAGTAATTTTGTTAACTTTGCATATTATCAATATCCTCTTACCTGCTACCAAGCATTAAAGTGTAAAGCAAATCATATGAAACCTAAAAAGCCAACTACCACGCCAGATGAGGCCAAAGCCCCGGCTAAAACCAGAAAAGCAAGCCCCAAAACGGCTAAAAAAGCCAAGACGCTCAACATCGTGAAGAACGACCCATGGCTCGAACCGTACGAAGAAGTCATAGAAGGGCGGCATCAGGACGCCTTAAAAAAAGAGGCTGACCTCACACAGGCCACACACTCGCTGAACGACTTCGCCAACGCCCATAAATACTTCGGGATGCACCGCACTCCCGACGGATGGGTTTTCCGCGAATGGGCCCCCAACGCCACAGGCATCACCCTAATCGGCGATTTCTCCAACTGGCAGGAAGAACTGAAATACGCGCTCTCCCCTATAGGAGGCGGCGTGTGGGAGATAAAGCTCAAGCCCGGCGACGCGCATCAGGCCGACCTGTACAAAATGATGGTGCATTGGGACGGCGGAGAAGGCGAACGCATACCGGCATATGCCAACCGCGTGGTGCAGGACGAGAACACCCACATATTCTCAGCCCAGATATGGGACGAGGAAACACCTTACGAGTGGAACATCGACAAATTCATCCCCGACACCAAGCCGCTGCTGATATATGAATGTCACATAGGCATGGCCCAGGAAAAAGAAGGCGTGGGCACATACGACGAATTCCGCGAGAACATACTACCGCGCATAGCCGCCGACGGATACAACGCCATACAGATTATGGCAATACAGGAGCATCCGTACTACGGCTCGTTCGGCTATCATGTGAGCAATTTCTACGCCCCATCAAGCCGATTCGGCACACCCGAGCAGCTAAAGGCTCTCATCGACCGCGCCCACGAGCTCGGCATAGCCGTAATCATGGATATCGTGCACTCGCACGCCGTGAAGAACGAGGCCGAGGGTCTGGGCCGACTCGACGGAAGCTACGACCAGTATTTCTACGGCGACTCACGCCGCGAACATCCGGCATGGGACTCTCTATGCTTCGACTACGGCAAAAACGAGGTGCTTCACTTCCTGCTCTCCAACTGCAAATATTGGCTTGAAGAATTCCACTTCGACGGCTTCCGTTTCGACGGAGTGACATCCATGCTCTACTACAATCACGGCCTGGGGCAAGCTTTCGGCAGCTACGACGACTATTACAACGGAGGTCAGGACACCAACGCCATTACATACCTCACGCTCGCCAACAAACTCATACACACCGTGAACCCGCACGCCATCACCATCGCAGAAGAAATGAGCGGAATGCCCGGACTGGCAGTGCCCGTGCACGACGGCGGCATAGGCTTTGACTACCGCATGGCCATGGGCATACCCGACTACTGGATAAAGACCCTCAAAGAAAGAAAGGACGAGGAATGGCTACCCACATCGATATTCTGGGAACTCACCAACCGACGCGCCGACGAAAAGACGATATCCTACGTCGAGAGCCATGACCAAGCACTTGTAGGAGACAAGACTATAATATTCCGCCTTATCGACAAGGAAATGTACTGGCATATGATGAAGGACGATGACGACATGACCGTGGCACGCGGAATAGCCCTCCACAAAATGATACGTCTCGTGACCCTTGCCACAATCAACGGAGGATACCTCAACTTCATGGGCAACGAATTCGGACACCCCGAATGGATCGACTTCCCACGCGAAGGCAACGGATGGAGCTATAAATATGCCCGCAGACAGTGGGACCTCGTGGACCGCAAGGAATTGAAATACATCTATCTGCAAGACTTCGACAACGCCATGATACACTTAGTGGCCGGCATATACAACTTCCAGGCTCTGCCCGTGCAGAAACTTTGGGAAAAGGATGACGACCAGGTGCTTGCATTCATGCGCGGCGACTACGTGTTCGTGTTCAACTTCAACCCGGTGAAGTCATTCGACGGTTACGGCATACTCGCCCCGGGCGGCTCGTACACCACGGTACTCTCTACCGACAATCCGGCCTTCGGCGGCTACGGCAACGTGGATGAGAGTGTAGAACACATCACCCAGACCGACCCCCTCTACTCGCCACACGGCGTGGAGTGGCTTCGCTTGTATCTGCCGTCAAGATCGGCACTCGTACTCCGCAAGAAACACCCCTCGCGACGCGTCAAGAAATCACCGGAAAAAGATTGATTAGTCTTTTTTATTTTTACTTAACTTTAAATTAACGAAATTCTTTCATACTTTTGCAATAATTAATGGTGGGGCATCATTAATGCTCCACCATTAATATCTAACAAACCACCAACATCTAACACACCACTTGATCTATGGCAATAACACTCACATCTACAGCCCTTTGCCTTTTGGTACTGTCAGTACTCCTCACCGGGGTGGCGATAGTGCTGGCTTATCGTGCAGTATGGTGGACAGTGATATTGTCGTTAGCCGCATTTATCTTAGGGAAATTGAGCGGAGTGGCTGATATCGATGACTCTTCCTTGATATTCTGGTCAGTATCTTCGCTGATAGTACTTGCCATAAACTATCTATTGCCTACACAGATACGCGATTCGCATGTAGGACTGCCATATTTCTGTACCGGGGCATTAGCCGGCGCTTTTCTCGGACTGCTTACAAATACCACCGCGGGGGTGATTACAGCCTGCGCGATAGGTGTGGCCCTTGCAGCCATAGCCTTCAGCCGACAATCGGCCGGGCGCGTGCTTGATTTCCCTTCTAAAAAATTCTTCAACTATATTTGCGCTAAAGGTCTGCCGTTAGTGGTGGTTTTCTCCATGCTTGGCATTTTATGCCTGCATTTCATCTATCTAAGCGCAGAGTTATGAAAAGAATATCCGTACTTATTTCACTTTGTTTGGCATGGGCAGCAAGCATCCACGCTTCGGATCCGCGCGTGAAAATCGACCCTCCTGATTTCGACAAAATCAAGGCGGAAACCATAAATCCCAACTCTAAATACTACTTCCCGAAGCTGCTGAAGACGTTTATGAACAACGACACCACCATGCAGAACGAGGATTACCGATATTTCTACTACGGCATACTGTACCAGGAGGACTATGACCCTTACCGCCCACCTATCGACGAGGAAAGATTAGCCAAAATAACTCCCCTGTATTACAAGGACACGCACACGGAAGCCGAAAGGAAAGCCATCCTCAAATACGCCGAGGACGCGCTAAAAGACAACCCCGTGGATATCGTGCAACTGAAAAACAAAGTGTACGTGCTTGAGCAGGAGAAAAAGGTGAACCTCGCAAGGATATGGAAGAGCAAGCTCAACCATCTGCTGTATGTGATAGCGTCGTCGGGCACGGGCATATCCAAGGACAGCCCATGGGTTGTGGTGTATCCGCGTCAAGAGTTCGACCTTTTCAATCTCTACGGCCGTGCCGTGCAGAAGCAGGAGTATGAGTTGCCGCACCATGACCATGTGACAGTAGACAGCAAAAACGACGAGCCGCAAGAGTACTATTTTGACCTCGGCCCGGTGCTTGAGCAATATTATCTGAAACACCCCTCGGAATACTCCGACGAAAGCGGCGCTCAATAACCCCCACCCCCGAAGTAAGTGAGAAGTATTAGTTATGAGTTATGAAGTATGTTACTGTGAACATTTTAAACAACTTGCATAAGCTCAAAAATATGAACAAATTTGATTGCCTAATTAAGCTAATCGCCATAATCATGGGCTGCGCCATCACCTGCTCATGCGCCAAAGATGACAATCCGGCACCTGACTCTGCACTGTCGCTGCCTACCGACGAGCTAATAGTGATGAACGTGCGGAACACCGACAGGCTCTACACTACCGAATATGTGGTGCATAAAGCCGTGACCTATGACGATATAATAAAGCTGAAGGGCACGATATTCTCCAAAAATTTCGATTTCACCCTCCCGCAGGGCGACCGCAAAATCATAATACCCATGGAGGCCCGGATAAAGGCATATATCGATTTCGGCGATTTCTCAAAGGATAACATCATATTCTCACCCGACTCCGCGGAAATACGCGTCATGCTGCCCGACCCCAAAGTAGAACTCACATCCACACGTATCGACCACTCCGGTGTGCTCACATTCGTGGATTTCGGGCGCAGCCGTTTCACAAGCAAGGAGATGTCGGATTTCGAGCGACAAGGACGCGCGGCCATAATAGCAGCCATACCGCAGATGGGCATCATAGAGACAGCCCGACGCGACGCCTATGCGCTAATCTCGCCCATGATAACGGCCATGGGATACCCGGCTGACAAGGTGACAGTGGATTTCCGTTCTGACCTCTCCGAAGTGTCGTATCTTCAGTCGCTCATTGGCGGTATTACGTCCGACTGATAAAATTTACTTATGAGAAGATGGTTTCAAAAGCGATAAAAATATTGTCGATACGCCTTACCGGCATCCTATTAGTGATAGCGATTATAGCCGGAGTGCTATGGTGGCTCTCTCATGCCGTGTATACAGCGAGCGTGGAGATAGGCAGCTCGCCCGAAATCAGCGTCACGCCACAGAAGATTTCGGAGATAAAGCGGATAAGCCAATGGGAATTCATGCGTGTGGTGGACGAAGTGGTGGTGGATACCTCAGTGCACCGTACACTCCTGCCCGACGACCGCCTTACCTGCATATATTACGGCACACTCTCGCTTGGCATCAATCTTGCAGATGCTGACGGGGATTGGGTGGATAATACCAATGACACGATTACCCTGCGGCTTCCGGCACCGACTCTCCTTGACGACAGATTCATTGACGAGGCCCGCACAAAGGTATTTTACGAGAGCGGCACATGGAGAGCTTCGGCTAAAAACGCAATGTACCGGCGCGCGAAGTTGAAGATGATCGACCGTGCCCTTACACAGGACAATATGCAACGCGTAAGGCAATCAGCCACCGACCGCTTCACTTCGCTATTCAAAGAGCTCGGGGCCAAGGAGGTGATTGTGCGTTTCGAATAGTTGGTATTTTTGCTCTATTTTTCGTAATTTCGCGGAAAAATTGATTGGACTATGAACACTACATTTATGACAGGCATTAAGATGGCAGACGTTAAGGGGTTCGTTTGGCAACATGTGCTTTTGACCATGTCTCTATTTATAATGACGTTAGGCGTGGCTTTATCCGTGCGTTCCGCACTGGGCAGCAGCGTCATTTCCACCATCCCGTTTGTCATGACTCTTGCCGGCAACCACGACCTCATCCCTGCTTTGACAATCGGAGAATGGACTTATGTGATGAATTTCCTGCTTGTTGGACTTCAGATTGCCGTGCTTCGAAACAGGTTTGAGTCGCAGCAGCTATTCCAGCTGCTTATCGGATTTCTTTTCGGATGGCTGCTTGACGTGAATATGGCTCTCACTGCCCCGCTGCCGCTCGACGGTATGACGGCAAAGATACTGGCACAGTTTATGGGATGTACGATTTTAGGCATTGGCATCGCCTTCGAAATCAAATGCGGATCGGTGACGATGCCGGGGGAAGGATTGCCGGCTGCAATTTGTAAACTTACAGGCGCTTCGTTCCCAAAGGTAAAGATTATAGTGGACATATGCCTTGTGGCAGTGGCCGTGATACTTGGCTATCTGTTTTTCGGACAATGGCTATGGCAAGTGGTGGGAGCAGGCACACTTTTCGCCATGTTATATGTAGGAGCTGTGGTGAAAGGGATAACCCCGAGAATCGCATGGTTCGACCGCATACTCTGCTATCGTCCCGGTGTCCGCAGGTATCTTTATGGCCTTGCCGAATACCTTAATAGCAAGCTGAAAAGGTGGTAAATTATTAGACTTTTGTAAATATCACAAAAAAAGTTCACCGGTTTAATGATATTTAACTATAATTACCCCTAAAACATTTGCAAATGGCATAAAAGTTCACTAATTTTGCATTGTATTCCCAACCGACAAATAATTTCATCACTGTCCCCCCATAGATTATTAGATTTTTTTGTCAAGTGATGATTTTTAAGATTGTCATTTGGCAATTACATGTACATATGAGTTATCATAAGCAATAAAGATATATACTTGAATTTTGGTTATGAGGGAGGTGCGTTGCTGTGAAGCAATGCACTTTCATTTTTTTATAGTTGCATATTAAAGGACCGTGCAGCAATCTGTGTATTACTGCACGGTCAATATAGTTTTAAAGCGAGACTTGATCAGGCGGTTTTCTACAACCCTAACACCATTTTTGCCAAAGGATCCACCGGCTGCTGCCGAGCCGGGGTGATTTCGAGCTCCGCCTCCGCGGACTGCTCTGTCTCAGCCGGCGTCTGGTTATCATCCGCCGGTGCTTCGGGGCGGCTCTCCGGAGCTAAGGGCGAGAGGATAGCGGGTGTCTCCAAAGAGGGCAACCGCATCATATCCAGGTCAGAAATCTTGCGAATCGACACCGTCTCCAGTGCCATCTTCTCCACCGGCTTGGTGTATGAAATCTCAAAGGGGAAGCGTGAAGGCGGACATCCTTTCTCCGTAATCATCACACTCATGTGGTTCAGCCCTTCCTGAAGATTGCTGACTATACATTTATAGCGTGTCTCCGACAGCTTTTCATAATTCACATATGCAGAGTCGGACACGATTTTTACCTCAAAAGGATAGTCCTGATCGCCGGCGGTACGCTGCGCGTCGATATTCACTGTGAATGTGGCTATACCGTCCTTTACAGCCGTCTCAGAGTCGATGGGGTCAACATTGAAATATTTGAGATGCCAAGCCTTCACAGCCAAGGGACGGTCGGGCAGACGTAGCCCGTCATAGCTAATCTTCACCGGGTGGTAAATTATGGGGGTTATGGAGTCGGGAAGATTGGAGGGGATGGTAAGAGTGCAATCATACTGCACGAAATTACCGTACTCGGTGTCTTTGGCGGTGCGTGATGTGCGGTCGAGCTCGCAACCGGTATCATCCGGTATGTCAAGACGAAGCTCTCGAGTGGATATATCGGCGGGGAAGTCAAGGCGTATTTGAGTGCTGTACTTGTGATGGCGGAAAGGAATATCCTCGCCCTTGTTCATGGTGAGCTTAAGGCTGAGGTCGGGTTTGATGTTAATCACGCCCCATTTACCGCCGTGTTTTACGATTGCCCTGTCGCCATATGCTATGCCCACAGCGTCGAACTGCTCCGGCAGCACATTAATCTCCTTGTAGCTCAAACCTTTCTTGTCATCGCCGAAACAGGAGATAGGCGAGGTATAGGCGAAGTCCTCCTTGGCGGTTTCCTCAAACGACATCACTTCGCCGTTGAAGCTGAAAACCCTCGGCACCAGGTCTTGTCCGAATTTAAGGGTTGCCACCTGCTTCTTGCCGTATTTGCAGTTGATTTCAATTTCGCGGCTGATGGGCGGATATTTGAATAAATCCTCATAGTCACCGTCGAGCTCTACGTGGCGCTTCTTCTCGGAATCGGTTTCAGGGCCGGCGAGAAGCGGCGACAATGCGGCTGTGGCGGAGTCAAACCAATAGAGTTTGTCGTCAATCACAGCCACTCCTTTACCGTTGGGAGCTATGCCCGATAGGAATTGCACATTCTTATTCTCCACCTTTTTGCCTTTGAGCATAAATCTCACCACATCGCCGGAGGCGTTGTAATATCTATAGTGGGGGTCCTTGAGCTTATCGGGCTGGTCATACATCATATAAGGCGCAAATCCGCAACGGAACGGGTAAGGCCTGACGGCCGGCGCAAATTCTGCCTTTGAGCCGTCGGTATCGATATACTCGAACCCATTTTGGGTGGCGCACAACATGTATCCGTTATGGAAATATGGATCGGCATATGCCACGGAATAGCCCTCTATTTTGGTGAATCGGCCTTTTGAGTCGAGAATGCCGAGTATGGCGTTTTGGGAATTAACCACTGCCGCATGGCCCTCGCTGTAAGGCATCACCTTGTCGCGAGTGGTGAACAATCGCTTTCCGTCGAGCGACCATATTGATGTCACTCCGGCCGAGTCGGTGGATATCAGTTCATTGTCGAGCTTCATCTCCAATGCATCGTAGTCTGGGCGTATAGTCCACACGGGCAGCTGTGCGAAAGCCCCAAAGCAGTAGAAGAGGCAGGAGAGAGATAAAATCAGGTGTTTCATATTCTTGAAGGGAGGGATTCCGGGAAAAATCGCGGCGGCTACTCAGCCGACGCATATTAATTTGCAAAGATACGAAATTTTCCCATATCACCCATGAAAAAACATCGCAATAGCCTGTTTTTACTAATTTTTCACTAAATATGCCGTAGTCGGGAGTACTTACTTGCAAGATAGTTGAATAATTCTCACAAATTCTGTGGGCTTTTTTACAAATAATGGTAGTTTTGCCGATTATTCAAAAAAAAATCGTAAATTTGCGCATTATGACAGCAAGAATAAAATACCCGATAGGTATCCAGTCGTTTCCTAACGTAATAGAAGGCGGCTATGTGTATGTGGACAAAACCATGTATATCCGCGAACTCGTGACAAACATAAAATACAGCTTTCTCAGCCGGCCGCGCCGCTTCGGCAAGAGCCTTTTTCTGAGCACACTGGAAGCGTATTTCGAGGGCAGGCGCGAGCTCTTCAAAGGATTAGATATCGATACCGATGATATGAATTGGACACCAAGACCGGTGATTAAGATTTCGCTTAATACCATTGATCCAAAATCGGAGGACTCGCTCATAAATTACATCAGTAGTCTTTTCAACGAATACGAGCTTGCCTACGGTATCCTTGACAAGGAGAAAGAACTCTCCAGAAGATTCGAAATCATACTGCGAACTGCGTATGAGTATTCAGGCCAAAAGGCAGCGATACTTATTGATGAATATGATGCCCCTTTACTAAATACTCTTGATAATGATGTGTTAAATAAGGCATATCGAGAGACACTAAGGTCGATATTCTCCGTGCTTAAGAACTATGACGAGTACATACACTTTGCTTTCGTCACCGGTGTATCGAGATTCAGCCATACAAGCCTGTTCAGCGGGGCGAATAACCTCAAGGATATATCTTTTAACACAAGATTTTCAGCAATATGCGGCATCACAGAGGACGAATTACATGAATATTTCCTGTCGGGAATATGCGAATATGCCGATAGCGCAGACATTTCAGAAAGCGATGTGTTCGCTCTTCTGAAAAAGAATTACGACGGATACCATTTCAGCAAGAGGCTTGTGGATGTGTACAATCCTTTCAGTCTTCTCAATGCCTTGTATGACCGTGATATCTCCAACTACTGGTTCCAGTCGGGTACGCCCACATATCTGCTGAAAGTGATGAGGCGCAACGACTTCTTCCTCCCCGAACTCGATTGTCTGGAATCGGCCGAAAGCGACCTGTCGGTGAAGGAAAGCTATATGAATAATCCCGTGGCTCTGCTTTTCGAGTCTGGCTACGTCACCCTCAAAAGCTACGATGACGAGAAGAATACATATATGCTCGGCTTGCCCAACGAGGAAGTGGCCATCAGCTTCGCTAAACTTTGTGAGGGTATGCGGCAGATCCGCGACAAAGGATACACGCTGCCCTACGCCGATGAAGGGCGCAGGATAATCAAGATATCTGCCAACTACTCGTCAAAAGACAATAACATTGACTCGTGGGTGATTGAATGATCGCGATCACCGATAATTCAAAAAAAAATCGTAAATTTGCGCATTATGCGAGATGAAACAGCAAAATACATAACGATATATCCAGAAGAAGATAGATGATATTTTATGTACTGAAATTAAGAAATTAGACGGTGAATTTAACATGAAGATAGAAAACCTCACAATAGGATATGATGCAAAGCGCGCCGTATGCAACCGCACCGGCATCGGAAATTATAGCAGGGTGCTGATTGATTGTATGTCATCACTATATCCCGACAACAACTATATCCTTTATTCACCAAAGCAAAAAGATTCACCCGAACTTAGCAACCTATTGAAAAAGGATAATGTACGACTATACATACCGGGCACATTAGGACGAAAATTCGGAAGCATATGGCGATCGCTCGAGGTGACAAGGTTGTGTCTGGAGGATAATGTGAGTCTATACCATGGCCTTAGCAACGAGCTGCCCCTGAATATCGGTCGTTCGGGCATTCCCTCTGTAGTTACGATACACGATGTGATATGGCGACGCTTACCACAAAACTATTCTGCAATAGATCGTCATATTTATGATATTAAATATGGTATGTCTGCTAAAAACGCTACGCGTGTAATCGCAATAAGCCAACGTACAAAGGAGGATATTGTCAACGATTTCGGTATCTCCCCCGATAAAGTTGACGTGGTGTACCAGATGTGCAATCCCATTTTCAGCGAAAGAGTGGATGTGGCAGTGAAAGAGCAAGTGAAAGCCAAATACCAATTGCCTGAAGTGTTTATTTTATCTGTAGGCACCATTGAATATCGTAAAAATCAGCTCTTGGCAGTAAAGGCATTACTTGCTCTTCCCGAAGAGGTACACCTTGTGCTGGTAGGACATCCTCACAAATCATATTATAAGGATATGATGAACTTTATAGCCAAGCACCGTCTTGAAAAACGTGTACTGTGGCTGAGAAATGTGCCGAACGGTGATTTGCCGGCTCTTTACGCTCTTGCCTGTGTGTGCTCGTATCCTTCAAGATACGAGGGGTTTGGCTTGCCGATAGTAGAGTCGCTGTCTGTAGGTACGCCTGTGATAGCAGCCACCGGATCGTGCCTTGAGGAAGCGGGTGGTCCGGGGGCGATTTATGTGAATCCAGATAGTGTGGATGAGTATTCAGAAGCCGCCAAGACATTGATTTTAGACAACTACAGACACCATAAGTACGCTGACTGCGGCAAAAACTACGTGCGTAGATTCAATGCCCGTCAATTCGCGCAAGACACAATGCAGAGCTATATGAAAGCTTTGATTGAGGTGTAAGGGCGAGCTTTATCCTTAACTTTAGCATTATGGTTTAACGAATCTCCCCCTGAAAAACGCCCAAATACGCATAGGCCTCTTCCAAAGCCTCCTTAAGATACATACCTTCTTTCTCCTTTCGGTTCACGCGCTCCACGTTACGGCACATTTCATCGTATTGTCTTTGTCAAGATTACATAGACATTTGTCAAGCTCATCAAGAGAGTCAACGGTAATGCCCAAATTCTCGTCTCTGATGAAATCGGCTCTACCCGCTTTACTCCCTGCCACCACCGGAGAATTGCACCTCATGTATAGCGACACCTTATGTGGGTTATTCACGTTCATATATTCACCATACTTTCCGGTGCCGGTGTCAATGTTGTTTCCATACCACGAAATGCCGAAGTCACCGTAATGATGAGACATTAGATCTGTATCCTTAGCCATACCCATCAAATGAAGATTAGGATTCTTTGCAAGAAGCTCCGTATCGGCAGAATGACCGTAAAGATATATGTCTCTATTGGGCATCAACTACGCCAACTGGTATAGAAAACCATTGTGAGCCGAACTAAGATTGCCCACATAGTAAAGCGAATAGTTACGGTCATTTACTTCATGGGGAGGAGCGGATTCACCGTGAATGAAATCCATAATCACATAGTCAATCATTTTCGTCTTCAGACCATGGCTTATAAGCCAATCGCGCATATTCTTGTTATGGGTCAACACCACGTCGCACATATTAAGTCTGTCGATTTCCTGCTGAGGAGTAATGCACTTCTCACGGAATGCCGAGAGATCAATTAGAAGAGATATCACTTTCGCCCCTTTCTTTTTTGCTATTCGGCATATACGATCGTAGTAGAGCTTCATTGGATATTCTATGAGCAGCACATCGCCCTTGCGGATTGACATCATAGCCTTGAGCAAACCGAGATAGTTTCTCAGACCATGGATTATGCCAATCTTGTAGAACGAACGCTTAAGACCGATATTGACGCCACCGAACCTCTCGGCCAACATTTCAATGTCTCTTCTGGCTATGCTTCCGGCGTGTTCGCTATGCTTATAGTTACGTGATATGAATGTCTTTCTTCCTGCCATTGTCGTTTTGGAATATATGTTTTTGGTACAGTTTCTGATATATAGCACAAAATTAGCAAAAAATCAGAGATTATTCGTAACTTTGCATAATTTATTTGACATCGACTTATGAAGACATCTGATACAATTATCTATTACTTACAGCTATGGGCACTCAAAGCAGTGGCCTTGATGCCATTTTGGCTGCTTTATCTCTTTAGCGACATTATCAGGTTTGTGCTTGAACGAGTGCTCAAATATCGCCGCCGCATAATCGACGAGAATCTTGCATCCTCATTCCCAGATAAGTCACAGAATGAATTAGCGCAAATCAAAAGCGAATTCTACGCTCATCTTTCTGATCTAATAGTAGAGACCATAAAGCTCCTGCATATATCCGACAAATCGCTTGACCGTCGTATCGAAGTGGTCAACGCCGGATTAGTCGACGAAATAGAAGCGGAGGGGAAATCATCAATCCTCTTCCTCGCCCACTACTGCAACTGGGAATGGGTGCCGGATGTGGCGCGATTCTATACCCCAGAGATGCACTCATATCATGTGTATAAGAAGATGCACAGTGTGGTGTCCGACCGCCTGTTCCTGAAAATCCGAAGCAGGTTTGCGTCGGTGGGTATTCCGCAGCATGATGTGGTGCGTGAAGTGCTACGTATGCACTCCGAAGGCGAGCATTTTCAGATTGGCTTTATCTCCGACCACCGCAGTAATGGCAAGCAGTCGCACCATTATGTCGATTTCCTCAATCATCACACGCCTATAAATGATGTGGGTGAGGCTTTAGGCCGCCGCTGCGGTTCGCGCTTTGTGTATCTTGATGTATCTAAGCCCCGCCGCGGGCATTATCGTATGGAGTTTAAGGAGATTCGCCCTGACGACCCGACCGCACCCATGGCCTACACTAAATCATATTTCGACATGCTGCAACAGACCATCCGCCGGCAGCCTGCTTATTGGCTATGGTCGCACCGCCGATGGCTCTACAAATGAGCATGCGCCTACTGTCAGGACTTTACAAAATCTTCAGTGAAATATCAAACATAATCCTTTTCCAGCCTTCTTCATAACCCACAATTTCAAATCATCGGCCACATATGGTTTTTCTCGTACTACACTTCATTGCATGTTTCCTGATATTTTCAATATTTCAGAAAGGCACTTTTATGGCCTTACACCACAAGCTTTCCGCCAAGCCCGTGACATTGAGAGACGTGGCTGATGTCTATCGAGTAGGGTATGTCACGGATATGATAGCCGCCGCATATCTCACGGCGCTACCTCTAATCGTTGTCGGCATACATTGGCAGTTCCCTTCAATCAATATACACGGCGCTCTCATCGCTGTAGAGATTTTGGTGGCTCTATTGATAGCACTGTCATCCCTGGCCGATTCGGCTTTGTATCCGCATTGGCTGTACAAACTTGACGCTTCCGTACTCCCTTATCTGCGTTCTTTAAAAGGGGCGTTCGCAAGTGTTAGTTCCGCCCAACTCATATGCTCTTTGGTTATACTTGCGGCACTTTGGTGTGCCATATCCGTGTTTCTCATATGGCTTGTTAACATTACTCGGGTTGCATCCATAGGCCCCGCAAATTCTCTGATAGGCCATCTCTGCGCTTTTGGTATGTTTGCAGTGTGTGTAGCCCTGCTGTTTCTTGTGATAAGAGGCATCGACCATAGACCACACACACCGAGCCTCACATTCTTTAGCCCTAACATGTTTCTTAACCATTCGGCACTCAATCCGCTTTACAATTTTGTATATTCTTTATCGCTTTCTGACCATGCAGATAAGAATTTCAGCTTTATGGATAAGGAAGAATGTGACGCTAAGGTGGGAGAGATGTTTGCAACCAAAGGACAACCGTCGGAGAAACTCCTTAACACAGATCGCCCTAATATACTCTTTATAATGTGGGAGAGCCTGTGTTCGCGGTTTGTGGAGCCACTGGGAGGAGATAAGGGCGTACTGCCCAATCTTAATAAGGCTTGTTCGGAGGGTGTTCTCTTCTCCAACCTTGACTGCGGGAGTTTCCGCACCGACCGCGGTCTTGTATGCTTGCTTAGCGGATTTCTTGCCCAACCTACCATGAGCATCATACGTAATGGTAGTAAGCTGCCCGGACTCCCGGCCCTGCCGCGAAAACTCAAGGAGCATGGATACCACACCATGGCCGTACATGGCGGTGACCTCACCATCATGCATAAAATCGACTATTATAGGGTTTCGGGTCATGATAAGGTTTTAGGCATCGAGGCATTTGACAAATCTGCGCCTCAGTGCAGATGGGGCATTCATGACAATTTCATGTTTGATCGGGTGGCCGATATTATAATTGATAAAGGCACCCCGATAGGAAATCCGTGGTATATGACCTTTCAGACCCTAAGCTCACACACTCCGTACAAAGTGCCATATGCCAAATTAGACGATAAGGTGCACAATGCCTACAATTTCGTGGATGATGCCTTCGGCAAGTTTATCGACAGGCTTAAGAAGTCGCCGGCTTGGGATAATCTGCTGATTGTGGTCACCGGCGATCACGGACTAAACGACCCGGCCCTTACGCCCCTGCCAAGAATCGACTATGTAAAAGTGCCACTGCTTTTGTTGGGGGGAGCCGTGAACTCACCGCGCAAAATCGATACACTGATGGCCCAGACGGATATCGCTGCCACCCTATTAGGGCAGTTGGGCATTGACCACTCGGAATTCTTCTTTAGCCGCAACGTACTTTCACCGGATTACACCAAACCATTCACTTATCACGCATACAGCAACGGTGTCATGATTCATGATGCCGCCGGCTACACGGATTATGATATAGTGGCGGGAAAAGCAGTGGAGAATCCCGATGCCGGCCGTGAGCTTCAGGGACGTATGATTCTGCAGACATTATATGACCAAATATCAGCTCTGTAAAGTATCTTTCCGTAAAATACATTCTGTAAATATCGCGCTTTACCGTTACCCGAGCTTACCGCATGTTTTATATGAAAGTAGGCTCGAGTAAGGATGTGTAAGGCTTTTACATTATATTATATACATTTGATATTATCTTAATAATATAATACATATTGTTTATAGCGAAATTTTATAGTAGATTGTGCAATTTTTTGTCACAAATAGCTTGGATATTAATTTTTTTTTGTATTTTTGTGCCAAAAGCGGAGCATCCGCCCTCTCTTCCATTCATCACAAAACTCATATAGATGTATCACAATCTAAAATTATAGGAGATAAATGCAGACAGAAACGATACATATAAAAGACCTGAACGAGCTGCCCAAGGCAGCCAAAGAATTTATGGCCAAGATGGGCGACAACACAGTTTTCGCCTTCTATGGCGACATGGGTGCCGGAAAGACAACCTTTATATCTGAGCTATGCAAAGCATTAGGAGTGGACGAGGATGACGCATCCTCTCCATCGTTCTCAATCATCAACGAGTACCGATCTGACACCACCGCCGAGCTCATATATCATTTCGACCTATACCGGCTGGACTCGCCTGAAGAGGCATTTGACATTGGCGTAGAAGACTATTTCTACTCCGGTGCGGTATGCCTTATCGAATGGCCGGAAAGAATAGAAGAACTGTTGCCGGAAGATACGGTAAAAGTAGAGTTAAAAGTAAACCCCGACCACTCGCGCACACTCGTGATTTCCACGCCCGGCGAATGATCCCCCTACCCCTCATAATACCATACACCATCAATTATGTGCATGATAATATACGTTGACGAAGCGGAATCCACCAACAACCTTATGGCCCGGTCTGCCTCAAAATTCGAACATGGCACAGCCTTAGCTGCCCACACCCAGACCGCCGGAAAAGGGCAAAGAGGCAACCATTGGGAATCTGAACCATGGAAAAACCTTACCTTCTCGGTGATTCTTCGCCCTTCTACCATAATAGCATCGCATCAGTTTGAGCTTCTTCAGCTTGTGGCACTCTCAGTTGTGAAAGTGCTTCGTTCGCAGCTCAAATCCGATGAGATATACATCAAATGGCCTAATGATATCTACTATCGCGACAGTAAGATATGCGGTATCCTGATAGAAAACGTGCTACAGGGCAACGCCATACAGCAATCGATAGCCGGAATAGGCATTAATGTAAACCAAGAGAAATTCTACTCTGATGCTCCCAACCCTATTTCCATGTGCACTATCGCCAATCGCACTTTCGAGCTCGACCCACTCTTAGAGACCGTGGTGACACAGATAGTAAGCGATTTCGACGAATACGAGGCCTCACCCAATTCTATACAGTTGGCTGCCAAATACCGCTTCCAGTTATGGCGCGGCGAGGGATATTGGCCATACCACGATAATCTGGACGGGGTGGATTTCGAAGCACGCATAGCGGCCGTTGCGCCCACCGGACACATCACTCTTGCCAAATCTTCAGGAGCCTTTAAGACATACGCATTCAAAGAGGTGTCAGCCGTACTGTAAAGTTAACTCGCCTTTCAGAATTGAAATTTTCGAAATATCGCCCTTGCTATATCAAATAAAAGCCGTATAAATCCGACCCCAATTAACAATCTAACTTACAATCGCTTACAAAAAAACTGTGCTCCTATACCTCCAAAGAGCTATAGGAGCGTAGCATTACATCCTCTAATTCTGCATCGGTATCGGGAACTTTGAGAATAGCACTTTTACGGCTTTAGTGATGCCCGATAGGGTCTGTAGTTCGCTGTCGCCATTATCAAGAATCGTGGCTACCGAGGCTGTGTATACCGGCTCTTCCTTATTGATGTCCACCAAATCCATCGTAAGCACACCTTCTTTGTACACACTGGGTACCCATTGGGTAACAGTGGTGTAATTCTGCATATAATAGGGACGCGGATATATGAATGTAGGCACCACACCGTTCATGGCGGGTCCGTGTCCGGGATGCGGGCCCGGCGGCACCGGACGAGGCAGAGGCGGGGCAACCGGCGGTACGACCGGTCCCGTGGGTACTGTCTGTGTTACCGGCACGTCTACGAGATCTTTTTTTACGGTAAGGCCGATATTCACCAGAAGCGGTGAGTTGGGATCTTCGGTGAATCCGCGTTCGGTAAGCTGCTCTCGTATAGCGGCCATGATATTATAGTATGTTACCATCGACATTCCGGGAGGAAGATCGCCATCACTCGGAGTCACTAATCGGAACGTATGGAAGTCGCTCAGATTGGCACCCACATACTGCTCGCTGTTGGTGAGAGTATAGGAGCTGCATCCGCTTAAGGCCAGCAAGGCGGCCGCTACGGCTAAGATTATGCTTATCGTCTTTTTCATAAATCGGAATTTTTTTGTGGATTGTAATAATATAACAAAATTTTCGGATTGTATGTTCGATACGCACCACACCTTTACTTCTATAAAAAAGCATCAGGAGACACCCATAATCGAGTGCCTCCTGATAGTAATAATATCCTATCGGATTTATGTCGCTTTCAGCTACAGATCCTCCTCTATGGAGAAGTCATCGTCGCCAAGCGAGGGGTCGAAAAGACCTCCCGTATCTCCATCGGTAGTATGAGTGGCATCATCCGTAGCTGCTGCTTCGTCGGTCGAGTCAATGTCCTTTTCGGCTGCTTTAGGCATAGGGCGCGGACCGCCGTGATCGGCACTGTACATGGCCTCCATTATCTTGGCTTCCAGTTCGTCGGCAAGTTCGGGATTGTCCTGTATAAGCTTCTTAGTGGCATCTCGTCCTTGAGCGAGCTTATCGCCGTTGTAGCTGAACCATGACCCGCTCTTGGCTATGATATTGTACTCCACGCCAAGGTCAAGAATCTCGCCTGAGCGAGATATGCCCTCGCCGAACATTATATCAAACTCAGCGCGCTTAAAAGGCGGGGCCACCTTATTCTTCACCACCTTGATGTATGCGCGGCGACCGAGCACATCCTCGCCGTCCTTGATAGGATTGCGCGAGCGTATGTCGATACGCACTGACGAGTAGAATTTCAAAGCGTTACCGCCTGTGGTGGTCTCCGATGGGCCGAACATCACGCCGATTTTCTCACGTAGCTGGTTGATGAAGATACACGTGGTGTTAGTACGTGATATGGCTCCTGTGAGCTTGCGCATGGCCTGCGACATCAGTCGGGCCTGCAGACCCACATTGCGGTCGCCCATTTCGCCCTCGATTTCGTTTTTAGGTGTAAGTGCGGCCACAGAGTCAATCACTATAATGTCTATGGCGGCGGAGCGTATAAGCTGCTCTGCTATTTCCAGTGCCTGCTCACCGTTGTCAGGCTGCGATATGAAGAGATTGTTGACGTCCACTCCAAGCTTCTCGGCATAGAAGCGGTCAAACGCATGCTCGGCATCGATCATCGCCGCTATGCCGCCGGCTTTCTGCGCCTGTGCTATGGCATGAATGGCAAGTGTGGTCTTACCTGACGATTCCGGGCCGTATATTTCTATTATACGACCCTTGGGGTAGCCTCCTACACCGAGGGCGTAGTTAAGAGAAATCGAGCCAGTAGGGATCACATCCACCTGCTCCACATTCTCGTCGCCAAGTTTCATCACGGCACCCTTGCCGTATGATTTCTCGATTTTTCCCAACGCCTGGCTCAATGCTTCAAGGCGCGCTGCCTTGGGGTCAACATCTGCTTTGCCCTTCTTGGGGGCTGCTGCTTTTTTAGGTTTTTCCATGTTTTATATATGTTTTTTGTTATTTTCTGATGTTTACGCTGCAAAGGTAATAATGAACATGTGCAATAAGTGTGCACATCTATATTAATAAAAGTTAAACAGATGGCGTATCCAAAACTATTTTTTCCCGGTGATGTTTTATTAGTACATAGCAAAAATACTTTTTCCTTTGCAAGAAATGTGATAATGATTGGTTTATTATCGAGCGTGGAGATACCGTGAGGCATCTCCACGTTTGGCATTATATCACTTGGGCACCACGCATCCGGTGACTGAAAGTTTGAATTTCTTGTTCTTAGGGTCGTTGGTGCGTACACTGATATTCTTGAAGAAATCGCCGGCCTGCCCGCGCGGATTATATGTGGCGGTAATCACGCCCTTTTTGCCCGGGGCTATCGGCGAATCGGGGTATTTCACCTTTACACAGCCGCATCCGGCGGCAGCGTTAAGAATCACAAGAGGTGAGTCACCGGTATTGGTAAAGGAAAATTCGTACGTCACCTTACCATCAGACTCTTTTATCGTGCCGAAATCATGGCTTTTACGGTCTACGGATATTGAGGGTTGTTTTTTGTCGCCGGCGGCATATGCGGTGGTCACCGCTGCCATGCCCGTGATGGCGATGATAAGTAGAATAATCAGACGTTTCATAATCTTATGGTATTTTATTAAGTAAGTGAGAAGTATTAGTTATGAGTTATGAAGTATAGTACTATAATCATTTTCAGCGACTTGCATAAACTCAAAAATATGAATAAATATGATTCCCTACTTATCAAAATACATGTCGAGCACCTGCTTGGCAGCCACAAACGAGCTAAGCTCATTGTGCAGCACCCTCGACTCGTTCACGGCGAGGGCTTTCTCTATTTCGGGATTGTTATAGAAGTGGTTGCGAAGCTGCTCGTTTATGGTCTCGTACATCCAGTACCGGGCTTGCTCGCGCCTACGCACCTCAAAGTATCCGTTTTCCTTCACGAAATCGAAGTATCTGTCGATCATGGCCCATACCTCGTCGATACCCAACTCATAATACCCGGAGTAGCACAGCACCTCCGGTGTCCAGCCGGAGGCTGTGGGCGGGAACAGATGCAACGCATTTCGGTACTGGGCTTGTGCCAGGCGCGCGCGGTCTATATTATCGCCGTCGGCCTTATTTATGGCTATGCCGTCGGCCATCTCCATTATACCGCGCTTTATACCCTGTAGCTCATCGCCTGCCCCGGCAATCTGTATAAGCAGGAAAAAGTCGACCATGGAGTGTACGGCAGTCTCGCTCTGGCCCACACCCACCGTCTCAACGAATATAGTGTCGAAACCGGCAGCCTCGCACAGCACTATGGTCTCGCGTGTCTTGCGTGCCACTCCACCGAGAGAGCCTGCGGAGGGGCTGGGGCGTATGAAAGCCTTATCCTGCACAGAGAGCTTCTCCATTCGCGTCTTATCGCCGAGGATACTGCCCTTGGTGCGCTCGCTCGACGGGTCGATAGCCAACACAGCCAGACGGCTGCCACTGTTTATAGCGTGCATACCGAAGGCGTCTATGGAGGTGCTTTTGCCGGCACCCGGCACACCGGTAAACCCTATGCGTCTGGAGCGTCCGGAATAAGGCAGGCATCTCTCTATCACCTCCTGCGCCACTGACTGATGCGCAGGCTGAAGGCTCTCCACCAGTGTCACGGCCCTGGCCAGAGTGGTGGTGTCGCCCTTTAGTATGCCTTCTACAAGTTCGGATGCCGAGGGCAGAGGTTTTCGCTTTGGGCGCTTATGCAGATAGGGGTTAACTGACGGCGGTTGTACCACGCCGCTGTTTACGGTAAGACCCGTGTATTGCGAGTCGTTTTCAGGGTGCTCCATGATATATATGTGTATTATGGGGAAAACTTAATTATACAAAAAGCGGCGAATCGAGCGTTTGGGGGTCTTCTCGAATTCCTTTGGCATAATCTGTATCTTTTCGATTTTCTCGTAAGGGGCAAGTCGGGAGTTGAGCTCGTTGCGGAATTCGCCGTTCATATATTTCTCTATCTGATGCATTGTAAGGTTATGGGAGTCCAACGCTTCCATATCGGGATATACGAGGGCGGTAAGATGTCCGTTTCGCTCCAGCACAAGGCTTTCGGCCACATATGGCATATTGTTGAGTTTGGCTTCTATCTCTTCCGGGTAGATGTTCTGTCCGGTAGCGGTGAGTATCATGGTCTTGTAGCGGCCGCGAATAAATATTGTCTGTCCGTCATCACCGCCAAGAAAGCCCATATCGCCAGTATGCAGCCATCCGTCAGGCTCAAGCACGGCGTCAGTGGCCTCTTTGTTCTTGTAATATCCCTTCATCACATTCTGCCCTTTGACGAGTATTTCGCCGGTGTTGCCCTTTTCGCCTTCTTTATGGTCGATTTTAGCGGTCATGAATCCACGCAAGGTGTGGCCTGAGGATGTGGGTATGAATTTGCGCCAAGGGGTATAGCTGATGAGCGGCCCACATTCAGTCATGCCGTATCCCACAGTGAACGGGAATTTGATTTTATACAGAAATTCCTCCACCTCGGGATTTAGCGGGGCACCGCCCACTATCACCTCTTCAAACTCACCGCCGAACACCTCGGTGAGCTTAGCGCACACCCGGCTATACACCACCTTGTCGAGGAAAGGCACCTTAAGCATTACGCTTAGAGGCTTTTTTGATAAGGTAGGCAGGATCATCTTACGGTATATCTTCTCCAGGATAAGAGGCACGCATATTATAAGCGAGGGTTTTACCTTGGCAAGGGCCTTCACAAGTATCTGCGGCGTGGGTGTCTTGCCTAATATGGTGATATGCGACCCTACCGCCAAGGGCACAAGCATATCGAACGCGCAACCGTAGGCATGAGCCAAAGGCAGGAACGAAAGCACCCTCGACCCCTGATAATGCAGGTGTGAGTTCACGCCGAATGTCACGTTGCCGTTGATATTGTCATGCGTCAGCATCACTCCCTTTGAGAATCCGGTGGTGCCGGAGGTATAGTTGAGTATGCCTATGGATTCTGACGGCATCTCGGGATATACGATATTGTTGACGGAGAATCCGTTGGGATATTTGGCGTTCCACAACCGCTGGAAATTCTTCAGAGCATTGCGGAAACTGCTTCTGCTCTTTTGTGCAAGCACCTCCGGACGATCGAGCGACACGGCAGCCTCTACCTTGGGCATACCGCCGAAGTCCATGTTTTCGAAAATGCTCTCGCTCACGAAGAGCAGCTTAGAGTCGGAGTGGTTTACGATGTGCTGGGCATCGATGGGGTTGAAATCGTTGAGTATTGGCACTATCACAGCTCCGTATGTGAGTGTGGCCATGAATATGGCCACCCACTCCGGGGCGTTTTTTCCGAGTATAGCCACTTTATCGCCTTTCTTTATGTTGCAGGCGCTGAAAAGCAGGTGTATGCGCGCTATCTTCTTGGCGAAATCGCCATAAGAAATTGTTTCGCCGGTCACGTAATCGGATATCGCCGGCAATGCGTAATTTGCGCGAAATGAATTTTGGTACGTTTTAAGAAGAGGGAGATTTTCCATAAATTTACTGTTTTATGTGGCTGTATACTCTTGGTGCTTTATATAAGACAATCCGCTGCGGTATGGTCACGCCTTATCAAGCACATCTGAGATTTGCTGGAATATTTCGTCGATTTTCTTTGATCCGTCGATTTTAGAGTAGCGGCCGTCGCCCACGTAATAGTCCTTAAGCGGGGATGTCTGCGAATGGTACACGTCAAGGCGCTTCTTGATTGTGTCTTCGTTGTCGTCGGCTCTTCCTGTCTCTTTGCCACGGTTGATAAGGCGCTTCACGAGTTCTTCGTCAGGCACTTCCAGTCCGGCCACGGCATGCACGGTAGTGCCGCGTCGGCTCAGGGCCTCATCAAGGGCCTTTGCCTGGGCGATGGTGCGCGGGAATCCGTCGAAAATCACACCCTTAGCAGTCTCTTCGGGTTTTGAGTCGAGGAGGTTCTCCACAATGTCAATCATCAGCGTATCGGGTATCAGCTGCCCCTGCGAGATGTATTGGTTGGCGGTTTTGCCTATTTCTGTGCCTCGGGCTATATGGTCGCGCAGCACTTCACCGGTGGAGATATGGTACAGCCCGTATTTATTTTTGATTTTTTCGCTTTGGGTGCCCTTGCCGCTACCGGGGCCGCCAAAAAGTACAAGATTTAGCATGATATAAACTGTTTGTATATGTATTATTATAACCCTTTTGAGGGTATAAGTGTTTAGTTGAAACGAATTACGGTGGTGTCAGTCCACATCCTTTAGGATATAAATATCTTTAAGGTTGCGTGCCAATCCGTCGATGTCCAGGCCGTATCCGACAATGAATTTTTTGGGTATGTTGAAGCCCACGTAGTCGGGCTCCACCGGACGCACCAAGGCTTCGGGTTTGAAGAGCAGGGTAGCCACCTTTAGGTCGGCGGGGTTTCTCTGCTTGAGTTCCTTGATAAGCTGGTGTATAGTGTGTCCGGTATCGATAATATCCTCTACCACTATCACTGAGCGCCCCTCGATGTTTTCGGTGAGCCCCATAATCTCCTTCACGGCTCCGGTAGATTGTGTGCCCTCGTAGCTTTTGAATCGTATGAAGGCGATCTCAGCATCAGTGTCGATTTCGCGGAAAAGGTCGCTGGCGAAAGGGAATGCACCGTTGAGTACGCATAGCAGCAGTGGGCGTTTGCCTTTATACTCATTGGTGATCACTGCGCCAAGCTGCTCTATGCGGGCTTGTATTTGGGTGCGGGTTATATAGGGCACAAATGTAAGGCCGTTGTATTCTATTGCTGGTTTCATTTCTTTTAGATTTTTATACACCACAAAATTAGCGAAAAAATTCCAATAAAGCCCCTACTCTTATATTAAAATTTCAATATTGTGTGTATAATCCGGAAAAAATACGCCCCGACGCAAAACACATTTGCCGTATGTTTGTTGTATAGATTACAACAAAGGTATCTCACAGAGGCACAAATCTTGCGTATGCGTGTACCTGTAATGATGCTAATTTTAAAGTAGATACAGTCATAAACAAAAATAAGAATATTACAGATGGAAAGAAAAAGTATAAAAGGCACACAGACAGAGCATAATCTGCTTGCGTCGTTCGCCGGCGAGAGCCAGGCGCGTTCAAGGTACACACTATTCGCTCAGAAAGCTCTTGAAGAGGGTTATCACCAAATTGCAGCCGTGTTCATGGAGACGGCCGAGCAGGAACTGAGCCACGCCCAGCAGTTCTTCTCGCTTCTTGAGGGAGGCACCGTGCAGATCACGGCAGGCTATCCTGCCGGCGTGGTAGGCACTACCGTTGACAACCTTGCCGCCGCCGCCGCCGGTGAGCGTGAGGAGTGGAGCGACTTGTATACATCTTTCGCCAAAACCGCCCAAGAAGAGGGTTTCCCGCAGATTGCGGCTCTCTATAACAATATCGCCAAGGTTGAGACTATGCACGAAGAGCGCTACGTGCGACTTATGGAGCGTCTGAAAGCCGGTGAGGAGTTCTCGTCGCCCGAACCGATTGAGTGGTCGTGCATGAAGTGCGGATTCACCATAAAGTCAAAGGATGCGCCTAAGCGCTGTCCGGTATGCGGTATGGACCAGGGATGGTTTCAGCGTAAAGCCGATAATTACTAATCTTCTTGGTAATCAACCTATAAAAAAGGCTTTCCGAAATTTCGGAAAGCCTTTTTTATAGGTTGTACGCTTGCTATTTCTCGCGCATGAACACATTTACCGGTGTGCCTGTAAAATCCCAATGCTCGCGTATCTTGTTCTCAAGATAGCGCTTGTATGGCTCCTTCACCCACTGCGGCAGATTGCAGAAGAAGATGAACGTGGGCACCTTGGCGCCCTTGAGCATGGTCACATACTTAATCTTCACGTACTTGCCTTTATTGGCTGGCGGCGGATATGCGGCTATATCTTCCAGAAGCACACGGTTAACCTCAGAGGTTGGTATCACGCGTTTGCGGTTTTTGTATACTTCGAGGGCTGTGTCGAGTACCTTGAAGATACGCTGCTTGGTGAGGGCCGACGAGAATATGATGGGGAAATCGGTGAAGGGAGCGAATCTTGCGCGTATGGCCTCCTCGTAATGTCTGATAGCCGTCTGCGACTTGTCTTCGGCTATATCCCATTTGTTCACCACCACCACTAAGCCTTTACTGTTTTTCTGTATCAGCGAGAAGATGTTCACGTCCTGACTCTCGATGCCTCTGGTGGCGTCGATCATCAGTATACACACGTCGCTGGCCTCTATGGCTCGTATCGATCGGATTACGGAGTAGTATTCTATATCCTCGTGCACTTTGGTCTTCTTGCGTATACCGGCGGTATCCACAAGGTAGAAGTCGAAGCCGAATTTGTTGTACTTGGTGTATATCGAGTCGCGCGTGGTGCCGGCGATATCGGTAACGATATGCCTGTCTTCTCCGATAAAGGCGTTGATTAGCGATGATTTACCGGCGTTCGGACGGCCCACGATAGCGAATTTTGGTATATCGTCAAGGGCGGCGCTTTCGTCCCCCTCTTCAGGAGGCAGGTCTTTCACCACTTCGTCAAGGAGGTCACCCGTGCCATATCCGTTGACAGCCGACACCGGGTACGGGTCACCAAGCCCCAAGGAATAGAATTCGGGCACATTGTACACCCATTCGTTTGAATCTACCTTGTTGGCCACAAGAATCACTGGTTTAGATGACTTGCGCAGTATCTCTGCCACATGGTCGTCGAGATCGGTGACACCGTTCATGGCATCTACCACAAACAGTATCTCGTCGGCCTGCTCGATGGCCAGCTGCACTTGCTTGTTTATTTCGCTCTCAAACACGTCGTCGGAGTTTACTACCCATCCCCCGGTATCAACGATTGAGAATTCGCGCCCGTTCCAGTCCACTTTGCCGTATTGCCTGTCGCGCGTGGTACCGCTGGTGGGGTCCACTATAGCGGTGCGGCTTTGGGTCAGACGGTTGAAGAGGGTGGATTTTCCCACATTCGGGCGCCCTACTATTGCTACTAATTGGCTCATAAATAATTTGGGGTTATAAGAGAGGCCGTTGGCTTAATTTAATTCTCGTAACCGAATTCGCGGAGCTTGTTCTCACGGTTGCGCCAGTTTGCTTCCACCTTCACGAATAGTTCGAGGTACACTCTCTTGTCAAAAAATTTCTCTATATCTTTTCGTGCCTCGATACCTACCTTCTTAAGCTTCTGGCCGCCTTTGCCGATAAGGATGCCCTTTTGGGTATCGCGCTCCACATAGATCACGGCCATGATATGTATTGAGTTTTCCTTTTCCTCGAATTTCTCCACTATCACCTCTACGGAGTAAGGTATCTCTTTTTCGTAGTTGAGGAGTATCTTCTCTCGTATGATTTCAGTGACGAAGAATCTTGCGGGCTTGTCGGTGAGGGCATCGGTGCCGAAATAAGGCTGTCCTTCCGGCAGTAACTCTACGATACGCTTCATCAGATTATCGACATTGAACTTCTCTGTGGCCGATATGGGGAATATTTCAGCCTTGGGCAGACGTTCTCTCCATTTGTCCACTATTCCATCAAGCTCGGCAGTGCTTTTTACGAGGTCCACTTTATTTATTACCAGAAGCACCGGCACTGTCTCTTTAGCCACTCTGGCGAGGAAGTCGGCGTTTTTGGTGGGGTCCTCCACCACGTCGGTGACGTAAATCAATATGTCGGCATCAGTAAGGGCGCCTTCGCTGAATTCGAGCATGCTCTCCTGAAGTTTGTATTTTGGCTTAAGCACGCCGGGGGTGTCAGAGAACACTATCTGGTACCCCGGGGCATTCACTATGCCGGTGATACGGTGGCGCGTGGTCTGTGCCTTAGAGGTGATGATGCTGAGGCGTTCGCCCACGAGGTCGTTCATCAGCGTGGATTTGCCCACATTAGGATTGCCTACGATATTTACGAATCCAGATTTAAAACCGTTTTCCATAATCTCTACAATATAAGTAAGTTAGATGTTGTAATGAAAGCGAGTAAGTAGGTGATCAGCCGCCTGTGCGCGGCTAAGGCTAAAAGCACGGAAGGCTCTTGGCATACTTACTTATAGTAAAAAACAAAAATAGCACCGTCATAGATGCTATTTTTGTGTATTTTTAACTGATACGGCATAATTTTTCAGTCCGTACCCGTCAATGTCATTAGAGGTCCCAAATCAGATACATTGCTCCCCATGTGAAGCCGGCGCCGAAAGCGGTGAGCACGAGCTTGTCGCCTTTTTTGAGCAGATGTTTCTTCTCATCAAGGCACAGAGGGATGGAGGCCGCTGAGGTGTTGCCGTAGTGCTCGATATTCACCAGCACCTTGTCGATTGGGAATTTGGCATTCTTGGCCACAGCCTCAATGATACGGAGATTGGCTTGGTGGGGTATCAGATAGGCCACGTCTTCGGCAGTGAGGTGGTTGCGCTCCATAATGGCGAGGCTTGACTCTACCATGTCGGTTACAGCGTGCTTGTACACCGCGCGGCCTTCCTGATAGAGCTTGTTCTCGTGTGCGTCAACCGTCTCATGGGTGGTGGGCTTCACAGAGCCGCCGGCCTTCATCACCAGATGTGGCAGTCCGGTACCGTCGATATGGAAAACACCGTCAATCACGCCTACTTCTCTCTCGGTAGGCTCCACAAGCACGGCTGCGGCACCGTCGCCGAAGAGGGGGCATGTGGCACGGTCAGTGTAGTCAACCATTGACGACATCTTCTCTGCGGCTACCACAATCACCTTTTTATACATGCCTGAGCGCACATAGGCTGTGGCGTCCTGAAGAGCCACAAGGAATCCGGCACAGGCAGCCTGGATATCGTAGGCATAACATTTGGTAAGGTTGCAGTTATGGGCAATCACCGAGCCTGTAGAGGGGAAACGGTAATCAGGATTGGAGGTAGCGCATATCACAAGGTCGATTTCCTCGGGCTTTACGCCTGTCGAATCCAGCAGACGGTTCACGGCCTTAATACCCATATATGACGAGCCTGCACCCTCCACTTTGAGAATCCTACGCTGCTTGATGCCCACGCGGGTGGTAATCCACTCGTCGTTGGTGTCAACCATCTTGGAGAGCATATCGTTGTCGAGAATATCTTCGGGTACATACGAAGCTATTCCTGAAATGCGAGCGTTAAGCATAGATATAATGGTGTTTTTTGTTTTGTTGCGATAAAAGCATAGCCACGACACACCAAGTTGCCCCCACGGCAAGACCTCATAGCGAGTACTCTTGCATCAGGAGAGCATAATCGCGTCGTGAGCGTATGACGAAAAGGGTGAAATAAAGGCT
>N._stephensi_709_foregut__coassemble_143_pt1 | contig 29282 bp, 27 predicted proteins | sample N__stephensi_709_foregut__metabat2_low_PE_014 | metagenome-assembled genome bin N | reverse complement strand
GAAATATGCAATTATTTTATTGAATATTAATATATTAATTTATAGAACATCCCTTCACATTTTTCCCTTTTCACATTTTCCCTTTTCGCATCTCTTCTCTCCACACAGCTTGCCTCCGCGAAGCCTGCCTCTACACTATGCCTCGAATCAGCAGTCAACGCCGACGATTTGAAGTATAATTCTTCCGGTGCGATGAATCCTTTCATACCCGGATACTTCGCTGACCCCACTGTGAAGAAATTCGGTGATACATACTATGTGTATGCTACAACCGATGGGTCGGGTGCGGGTTTCGGTCCGGCACAGCTATGTACCAGCAAAGATTTCGTGAATTGGACGCTTATGCCTATGGATTGGCCGGACTGCCACTGGATTTGGGCTCCGGATGTGATGTTTAACGAAAACGACGGTAGATACTACTACATATATTGCCAGCCATGCCGGATACATGTCGGGGTGGGGGATACGCCCCGCGGCCCATGGCATAATATCCTCGGTGAAAGCGAGGCGGTGCTTGTGCCCGACCGCTATGTCACTGGTGCTATCACTCTTTACGGGCAGACTTTCGTTGATGACGACGGGTCGATATATATGTATTGGGATACGTGGGGTATATACGACGGTTTCGGTTACGGGTCAGGCAAACTTACACCCGACATGAAAGGATTCACCGAGACGCGCCTTATCCCCAACACCGAAGCCACAAAATTTTTCGAGGCTCCTTTCGTGATGAAGCGTGATTCAATTTATTACTTCATGTATTCAAGCGAATCGTGCCATGATGGCACTTATCATGTGCAGTACGCCACATCTTCCAATCCTCTTGGCCCGTATGTCTATCGGGGAGCTATACTCCGCACCAATGAGGACGGCACTGTGCATGGCCCGGGGCATCATAGCGTGCTTTCTGTGAGCGACGATGAACACTACATCATGTACCATCGTCATGACAATCCTCATTCCAACCGGGGATTCCACCGCCAGCTGTGTATCGATCGTATGGAGTTTGCCCGGGATGGCTCTATAAGTGTGGTAGAGCCTACACATAAGGGTGTGGGTGCGTTAGCTCCATTACAGGTCACTTCCCCGAATCTCGCTTTGGGGGCTAAAGTGACGGCCTCGTCATATTATGATCAGGATTTTGTGCCCGAATATGCCGTGGATGACAATAACGGCACACTATGGGCCCGGAAGGAATGGGGCAGGAATGGATTGAACTTGACTTAGGCAAAACATCTGAAATTAAGACGGTATGGACTCAATGGGAATACGGTACGCAATTTTACCAGTATCTTATCGAAACCTCAAAAGACGGAATGAATTGGGAGAGAAAGATATACAGCTGTTGGTAAAAACCGGTGCAATACGTCACGCTCGGCAGAAACGCCGAACGCGAATGGCCGTTTTCCGGATATATACATTCCATACGTTTCAGCGATGAGTACATACCATACAAATCTGAAAATAATTAATCCATATAAACCTTAAATTCAATGAGAAAATCCATTTCAGCCTTTCTGCTTTCGGGCCTATGTACGATGACTATCGTGGCAAAGTCGCCTAAACAGGCGATGTCACAGTATGGGTATCCTATTGACCCCGTGCCATTTACCGCTGTACGGGTAACTGACGATTTCTGGGGACAGCGTCTAAAGGCAAGCCGTGAGGTGACTATACCTCTGGCTTTCAGTAAGTGTGAGTCGGAGGGGCGTTATCAGAATTTCGTGAATGCTGCCCATCCGAGCGACACTATCCATGTAGGCGGTTATTCGTTTGACGATACGGATGTGTATAAGACCATTGAGGGCGCAAGCTATCTGATGCAGACTTATCCCGACCCCGCTCTTGACAGGTATATCGACAGTGTGCTTGTGATAGTGGCCGCTGCCCGGGAGCCTGACGGATACCTGTATACCGCCCGCACCATGAATCCAAAGCACCCGCACGAATGGGCAGGCCCTGAGCGATGGGTAAAGGTTGAGGGTCTGAGTCATGAGTTCTATAATCTCGGACATATGGTGGAGGGTGCGATTGCCCATTATCAGGCCACAGGCAAACGTAATTTCCTTGATATCGCCATAAAGTATGCCGATTGTGTGTGCAATGCCATAGGGGATGGCCCGAACCAACAGGTCTATGTGCCGGGACACCAGATCGCTGAGATGGCTCTTGCCAAGTTGTACCTCGTCACGGGCGATAGGAAATATCTCGACCAGGCTAAATTCTTCCTCGACAAACGCTGCTATACCTCACGCCGCGACGAATACAGTCAGGCTCATAAGCCGGTGGTGGAGCAGGATGAGGCTGTAGGACATGCTGTGCGCGCTGCATATATGTATGCCGGCATGGTTGACGTGGCTGCTCTTACCGGAGACTCTGCCTATATCCATGCTATCGACAATATATGGGATAATATAGTAAACAAGAAATATTACATCACCGGAGGTATTGGAGCCACAAGCAACGGCGAGGCTTTCGGCGATAACTACGAACTGCCCAATATGTCGGCATATTGCGAGACATGCGCGGCCATAGGCAATGTGTATGTCAATTATCGCCTTTTCCTGCTCCACGGCGACTCTAAGTATTACGATGTGCTTGAGCGTACGCTTTACAATGGGCTCATATCCGGTGTGTCGCTTGACGGGGGCGCTTTCTTCTATCCTAACCCACTTGAGTCGATGGGGCAGCATCAGCGTCAGCCCTGGTTCGGATGCGCTTGCTGTCCGTCTAATATAGCTCGTTTCATCCCATCGCTTCCCGGATACATATATGCTGTGAAGGATCGTGACGTGTACGTCAATCTGTTCATGTCGAATACCGCTAATCTTGATGTTGACGGTAAGGCATTGGTGGTAAGTCAGAAGTCTGATTATCCCTGGAATGGAGATATTTCCATAAATGTGGAAAAAATAAGACCGGTAAGTTCGCTATGAAGATTCGTATCCCCGGATGGGTCAATAATAAGCCTACCCCCGGAGATCTATACAGCTATGCCGATGGCAAACGCCTTGGGTATACCGTCACCCTCAACGGTGAAGCCGCCGACGGGTACATGGAGAAAGGTTATTACTGCATCGACCGCCAATGGAAGAAGGGTGATAAGGTGGATGTGCATTTCGATATGGAGCCGCGCACCGTAAAGGCTAATAATCTTGTCGAGGCTGACCGCGGGAGTGTGGCTGTGGAGCGGGGTCCGATAGTGTACTGTGCCGAATGGCCTGATAATGATTTTGATGTGCTGAGCGTGTTCATGAATCAGAATCCTCAATATACTGTAGAGGCTGCCCCTGATATGCTTTATGGTATAGCCACGCTCTCTACCGATGCTCAGGTACTAGGGTATGATGAGTCGGGGCGTCTGAAAGCGGATGATGTAAAGCTTAAACTCATACCTTACTATGCGTGGAATCATCGTGGAGCAGGCAACATGGCTGTATGGCTGCCTCAGCAGCTTTCGGCTTCGCGTCCGACAATGCCGTCTACATTGGTCTCGGAGAGTAGGATAAAGGCCTCATATAAAGGGTCTTCGCTCTCTTCGATAAAGGACAGGCTGGTGCCGAAAGACGGCAATGATCGTAGTGTGCCTTATTATCATTGGTGGCCTAAGCAGGGTTCTACCGAATGGATAGAGTATCATTTCCCGCAAGCTACCACGGTGGGGGAGTCCACGGTATATTGGTTTGATGACGGACCGTGGGGCGGATGCCGTGTGCCCAAATCATGGACTCTGCAATATCTTGACTCTGACGGCGAGGGGCAATCCGTATCCAATCCTGATAAGTACTCTACTGTAAAGGGTGTGGCAAATACCGTGATGTTTGATCCGGTGCTCACCTCTGCCGTGCGTATCAATATCACGCTCCCCGATGATAATTCAGCCGGCATATTCGAGTGGGAAGTGAAGTGATTTTTTGATAAAAATTTCATATATACATCTTCAAAAAAGGCATTAGCCACATGTAGCTAATGCCTTTTTGATATTATATTATTTTTTTGTTACAAAAGACCGACGCTCTCCATGAGATAGCAGGATTCCGCACCGATACCGAAATCGTAACCAATTTGAAAATCAAGCAGATAATATGTAATATCAAAAAGTGTTAAAGATTACGCCATACTGATTGGTGCTACAAGATTGGCTATAGTCCAAGGCCCCCCTTAGCTCCTTTAAATCAGGAGATAAAGGGCTATATCTTCTTCGCCAACTGTCAAAGATGAGAATATGAACTCCACAATAAAATATTTATTTTTCACTTATAAACACTCTAAAAGTCTCGAAAAATTCATCTGAAATTTGCTAATATGCCAGATATGACGTATATTTGCAGAGCAACTAAAAAAAATGAATATGCGATACCTTGATCCAAAGAATGACATAGCCTTCAAGAAAATTTTCGGCACACACAAGGACTTGTGTATAAGTCTGCTTAATGCGCTACTGCCTTTGCCTGATGGCGGCAAAATAGATAGTATTGAGTATAATCCAACCGAATTGCTGCCAGAGCGAGTGTTAGGTAAAAACAGTGTTGTAGATGTAAAATGTACTGACCAAAAAGGTCGTGTGTTTCTTGTAGAGATGCAGATGTTTTGGACGGAGGCGTTTGTGCAGCGCTTCATCTATAATTCTGCAAAAGCCTATTCACAGCAAATTGAGAAAGGCGGGACTTATAAAACGTTATGCCCGGTGTACTCATTGTGTATACTAAATGACGTTTTCATTAAGAAAGATTTTCTTCGTGACACATTTCAGCACATATTCCAATTCAGACACCATACATTTCCGGAGTTTAAATTTGATGATATAGTGCTTGTTTTCATAGAACTGCCAAAATTCAAAACAGATAACCGTCTTTTAGGTAAAATGACTCATCTGTGGCTTGAATTTCTGACATCGATTCGTCAGGGCGACGAAGATGTGGCTCCTGAACTACTTGAAAATGCGGAAACAGCTAAGGCCTTGGATATATTACAAATAGGCTCGTTCAGCAAACAAGAGCTTGAGGCATACGAAGCATACAGAGATGCTGTCATGTACAATGAGATACTGATAGATGGCAAAGTAGAAGACAGGGTTAATGAACGCATTGATGAAATAATGCAGAAAGGCATTCAAGAAGGCATGGAGAAAGGCATTCAAGAAGGCATGGAGAAGGGCATTCAAGAAGGCATGGAGAAGGGCATCGATAAAGGAAAAGTGATGGGGCGAGCAGAAGGACTCAAAGAAGGACTTGCGGAAGGCCGATCACAAAGAAATATCGAGATAGCAAAGAATATGCTGGCTAACGGTTTTGATAGGGATACGATTCTTAAAATCACAGGTGTGGATATTGGCATTAATAAATAGTGATGAAAAAATAATCGGGGTGAGGATTTACTTGTGATTTCCGCACCCCGATTGCATTATTGTATGTGTCAATATTTTGTCAGATTCTCATATCTTACTCTGCGAGCCAGCTGAAGAGGTCCCAGCTCACTGTGAGTCCGGCCATGACGATTGATACCATCGACATAAGCTTGATGAGGATGTTAAGGCTCGGACCCGATGTATCCTTGAAGGGGTCGCCTACGGTATCGCCCACCACAGTGGCTTTATGCACTTCGCTGCCTTTGCCGCCGAAATTGCCTTCCTCCACATATTTCTTGGCATTGTCCCAAGCGCCTCCGGCATTAGCCATGAAGATAGCCAAAACGAATCCGGCCGATAAGCCACCGCAGAGAAGTCCGATTACTCCCGGCACACCGAAAATAAGTCCGGTGATGATAGGCACGATAATGGCGAGAAGCGACGGGAATACCATCTCTCTCTGCGCTCCCTTGGTGGAAATCTGCACACAACGCGCATAGTCAGGTTCGGCATTACCGGTAAGGATACCCTTAATCTCGCGGAACTGACGGCGCACCTCATCAACCATATGTCCGGCGGCGCGTCCTACGGCATTCATGGTGAGACCGCAGAACAGGAAAGCCATCATGGCACCAATAAACATGCCCGACAATACCTTTGGATTCATAAGGGTGACATCGAAATATGTCATAAAATCTGTGAAAGTGGCTTCGTGGATATTCACGAGATTGGGCGATAGTGCTGTGCCGAGATCTATAGTGGTCTGACCCAGACGCTCCAGCCCTATGCGTATTTCCTCAATATACGAGGCCAGAAGAGCAAGACCCGTGAGTGCGGCCGATCCGATGGCGAAACCTTTACCGGTGGCGGCAGTGGTGTTGCCAAGAGAGTCGAGTGCATCGGTGCGCTTGCGCACACCTTCGCCGAGACCGCTCATTTCGGCGTTACCGCCCGCATTGTCGGCGATAGGCCCGTAAGCATCTGTGGCAAGTGTGATGCCAAGGGTTGACAACATGCCCACGGCTGCTATACCTATGCCATAAAGGCCCATACCCACATTGGCGAAATCATATCCGGATGCAAACCAATAAGAAAGTATAATACCTGCCACAACGGCAATCACCGGTATGGCCGTAGAAATCATGCCAAGACCGATACCCGAGATGATGACGGTGGCCGGACCTGTCTTACCACTCTCCGAAAGTTTCTTGGTGGGTGTATATGATTGAGAGGTGTAGTACTCGGTGCTTCGTCCGATGATGATACCCACGAGCAATCCCACCACTACGGCAAGTGAGATATTTACCCATCCGGGTATGTCGAGAAGATAAAGTATGCCAAACGTGGCCACTACAATAAGGGCAGAGCTGAGATTGGTGCCCAACGACAGAGATCCGAGCAAATCCTTCATCGTGGCGTTCTCCTTGGTGCGTACCGAGAAGATACCTATAATCGAGAGTATGATACCCACTGCGGCTATAAGCATAGGAGCTATCACCACCTTGTATTGAAGCGCTTCGTCGCCGCTTGTCATAAGAGCGGCAGCACCGAGAGCTGATGTGGCGAGGATAGAGCCGCAATACGACTCATAAAGGTCGGCTCCCATACCGGCCACGTCGCCCACATTGTCGCCCACGTTGTCGGCGATTGTGGCAGGGTTACGCGGGTCATCTTCTGGAATGCCGGCTTCGACCTTGCCCACGAGGTCAGCGCCTACGTCAGCGGCTTTGGTATAAATACCGCCGCCCACACGGGCAAAGAGGGCTTGTGTGCTTGCGCCCATACCGAACGTAAGCATCGTGGTGGTGATCATGCAAAGCTTGGCTGTGCCGGGGAGGTCAACCACGGCATCAAGCAGAAGATACCAGAATGATATGTCGAGAAGTCCGAGTCCTACTACCACAAGACCCATGACCGCTCCGCTGCGGAATGCTATGCGCAGACCTCCGTTCAGCGATGTGCGCGCGGCATTGGCGGTACGCGCTGATGCATTGGTGGCGGTCTTCATGCCCAAATATCCGGCAAGTCCGGAGAAGAAACCACCTGTAAGGAATGCCACAGGCACCCAGTTGTTCTGTAGCTGGAACCCATAAGCCATAATGGCGAAAAGGATTGCAAGGCATACGAATACGATACCTACAATCTTATACTGCTGCTTCAGGTACGACATGGCACCCTGACGCACAAAGCTTGCGATTCGCGCCATCTGCTCTGTGCCTTCACTCTCTTTCATGGTTTGGCGGTAAAAGAACCACGCCAAAAGGAGCGCAATCACAGACGCTGTGGGTACGAACCAAAATAGACCGGTTTGTTCCATATTGAAAACGATGATTTATATGATTGGTATTTATGTGATTTTTAATTTTGCAAAATTATTAAAAAAGTATGAAACGCAGCTTGATTCTCTTATGGAAAATCGCCATCACTTCACAAATCTTGCCATCTCGCAGGCAGCAAGCAGGAACGCCCCCGTGCCAAACCATGCTGTGGATTTGCTGTCTACCACCTGCCCCGGTATTGCCCTCTCGCCTATGGGCTGCACGTAGCCTATGGTATTATCGGGCTGCAGCGCTACTTCGGTAAGATATTTCCATGACTTCTCAATTACAGGCATATATGTGTCTTTGTCAAGGATGTCGTTGTTGATGCCCCACAATAATCCGTAGGTGAAGAATGCTGTGCCTGAGGTCTCAGGTCCCGGAGCATGTTCGGGGTCGAGCAGCGAACGCGTCCAGTAGCCTTCAGGTTGTTGGCAGGCTGCCACAGCGGCACACATTTTATTGAATCGGTCGATGTATTCGGCTCTCTCCGGCCTTGATTCGGGCATATCGGCTATCACCTTTGCCAATGCTGCCACAACCCATCCGTCGCCGCGTGCCCAGAAATCTTTTTTGCCGTTGGCACTTTTATGCTTTGGATATATATATTTCCCGTCGCGGTAATATAATGCGGCCTCCGTGTCGTACATCAGCGAATCGGCATACTGCCAATACTCATGCAGCTTATCGAGGTAGAGCGTATTGTCGGTGATATTGTACATCTTGGTCATCACGGGCATAACCATGTAAAGCCCGTCGGCCCACCACCAATAGTCGTGTTGGGGTGTAGACATCTCATATTCCATTACCTCGCGCGCACGTGATATTTTAGCTGTGTCAGGGTCAAGGTTGTAGAGGTCGGCATAGGTTTGGAAGCATATCTGCCAGTCGCCGAAAAGCACATGGTCGGGAGTCTCGCCATAGTTGTATTTCCATTTTGAGCGGTCATCACCGGATGCGCCTTTCCAGTTGTTGTGGTCGGCCCATGCCTTTGAATAATCGAGGTATCTTGGTTCGCCGGTCAATGCGAAAGCTTCCATATTACCTGTATGGTATGCCGCGATATCCCAAAACGACCACATGGGGGTGGTATGCCCCTCTTGCCAGGTATCGTTTACCAGACGTATGGTGTTTATCACCTCGTCGTGTGAGGGTAGAGCGGCATATGCGCTGATAGCGAATGTCGATATGGCTAATGCCGAAAGTATTTTTTTCATGATTGGTAGATTATATGTTTTAATCGAAGTTTATGGTTTTCTTTGTGCCGTCGGCGAGTGTGACTGTCACGGTAGAGTTGTTGTCGCCTATACGCACTTCCTTTACGAGCGTTAGTTCTTTATTGTTGAATTTTTTCGTGCCTTTTTTCCAAAGATGCAGCGTCACGAAGATGCGGCTCCCCTCCACGTCGGAGCTGTTTACTATTACTCCGCATGTGTCGCTCATAGGGTGCAGCCCTCTTGGTGTGATTACGTCGGTGGAAGTCCACCCTTCTAAAGGCACCACTGCGAGTTGGTATTCGCTATTGGATATAGTGGTTATATCCGGTTGTGCTGTTCGGGTGATGCCTTTGCCGAGATCCGGAAGCGAGTAGCTGCCTAAGCGCACTTTGATGGGCTTGTCGGTGCTTACCTTGTCCACGCGAAGCACGCCATCGGGTAGGGGTATGTCGGCAAGAGCCCACTTCACGCATGTGTCGGTCTCCAGCACCGCGTCTCTGCGGTAAATGCCGTCGCTGAAGTCCTTGAAATCATATAGGCGTAGCACCTCCCATTCGCCTTTGCTGTTGAGTGTGGCGTAGTTCATCGACACTTCGCCGTCCTTACCGTCGGCCATCCAGGGGAATTCGGTATGGTATGCAAGTTTATTGTAATTTTCTGAACTGCGGAATCTCTGCCAATCCTTTGCCACAGATTCCTTACACCACGAGCGTAGCTCGGCACCCCCGCAGTTGGGATAGTCGGTAATGAGCAGATTGGTGGCGGGCTGGAATTTATGGTATACACCGCCGGATGCAAATTCCTTATCCCATGGCCCGTGGTTTTCTTTCTCGCTCCAGTATTTAGAGTCTTCGGGCAGTAGCAGGTTGAAGAATGCCTTACCAAGCCAATATACGCTGCCTCTACAGCTGTAAATCTGCACCGAAGGGTCGAATTTGCCGTAGAATCCCATCACGGGTACACCATCCTCCATGAAATCGGGGTGCTGCATAAATTGCAGCATGCTTGACGATGATATCATGCGCAGCCATCCGTAATTCACGTCTTCGCCGGGATGCCCTTGCTCAAGCACGCCTAACGGCGCGACGGCGGCGAAGCGGTAGGGGATGCTTCGTCCGTACATGTTCATGCGTCCGTCGCGAGCAAACATATATGGGTAATTATCTACTATATCTGCTTCGTTTTTCACGAATTGGGCGGCTATCTCCGGTCTTTGCTTATGTCCGAATAGATAAGCCCACAGAGGCCCGTATGTCTGGAATGCCCACATGCTGTAGTAATCATATGCCGGAGCGTCGTTATACCAGCCCTCGCCTCTATACAGGTCAAGTAGGTTGGTGAGGTTCTTTGTGAGATATTCCTCGTTTATCTCATATCCGTGTTCTTTGAGGAAACTTAAGATGAACACATTGAAAAACTGCCAGTTGCTGCCTATGGTTTTGCCTTCGCCGTAGTTTTTGAAGAGTTGGGCCAGATTATCCTGTTGCTCTTTGTTGAAGCTGTCCCATAGCGCGTCTTTGGCTATTTCGAGCGACACGCATATCGACCCCAGCTCGAGGAGTGTCTGGCTTGGTCCTGACGGGTGTGGCTGCACGCCGTACTGGCTCTTATCGTCAAGGAGGCTAAGGATATGATGGCGGTAGTATTCCGCCACTTTTATTCCGCCGAATGTGAGGTCGGGATTCTCCCTTAGCAGCGGAGCGGCTATGAAAAGAGTACGGGCCAAACCTTCTATTTTGGCCACTTTCACGGCGTCTTTCTTGTTGGGGTATGTCTTGTCGAGCTGTTTGGGGAAATACATGGCGTCGTCGATGCTATGAATATATCCGAATGCACCCTCAAGAAGATATTCGGCAGCCTCTATCCAGTGTCGCCGGGTAAGTCCGGTGATTGGGCTAAGCTTATAATCCGGGTTTTTCACCTCGAACACGTTTGCTGCCTTTTTTGATTCTGCAAGACGCACTTTTTGGTCAGCCATGCCGTTGATGTACGTGGCGAGCACGCCGTCGATGTATTCCAGTGTGATATTAGCGCGGTCGAGTTTCACGGGCTCGGGCCATGTGCCGTCGGTAGCTCGTTTATATTGCTGCCATGAGTCGGCTGTAGCCAGCCTGTTAGTACTTTTGTATACGTGTTTGCCGTATCTGATTTCGGGGATAAGCGATGTGGTGTCCACTGCATAAGTGAGTTTGCCGAGCTGCAACAGCACACCGCAGCTGTAGGCTTGCGACAGGTCTGATTCGACCGTGACTGTAAAATCCTCGCCGGGATTAAACTCGTAAGGGAGCGACACATCCGCGGATGCCGACGCGCGCGGCATACCGAACATTTCAGGTGTGAATCCCTCAAAGTCGCTCATTATAGATGTGCAGTAGCCTTGTGGGTGTTCGCGGCTCACTATCCAGTCGTAGTAGTCGCCGTGCATCCACATCAGCCGCAACGGGTTGTCATTGTCGGCGTTTAGACAGTACGGACGTATATTATTCTTTTCGGAATTGTGTGTTATGGGTGTCATGCTTTTCACTTCGCCGTTTTGGTCGAGTGTGTATTTCATGATTTCGTACACAGTGCCATGGTTGCCGGCTACCGGTACAGAGCAATACACCGTATTGGGGTTTACGGCATCGAGTGCCATGCCGCCTGAATAGCAATGCTCTATGCTGCCTGACTGGTGGAAATGACCGCCGCCGTGGGCTATGAAGTGTTTTTCCCATTCTTTGCCGTTCCATTTGGCTATGTGGTAGTTATGGCTTTTCTTGTCGCCGCTTATGCGGGTCATGGCTATGGTGGGAAGGTCCTGGTTGTCGAGTGTCACTTGCCATACCCAGTCGCGGTAGGGTGAATTGTCCACTATCATAGCCGGGTATTTGTCGGCTAACTCCTTGGATTTGTCCACTCGCATAGGGCCTTGGGGTATATCCGACACTTTTTTACCCGTGATTTCATGAAGAGTAAGACCGTTGATATCCACGTAGTTATAATATAAGAAATTCGGGTTTTCGTTGTCGGGATGTCCGGTGGTATAAGCTAAGTATATCTTGTCCTTTCCGTTGGATACGTATTTCGCGTAAGGACGCGCTCCGGTGCTTTGCACTATCTGATATGGTCCGTCGGTCACTTTCAGCTCATCGTTTGTGTCGGGTAGGGTAAGGCGGGCTATTGTGGGATGCCAGTTGATGCCTCTCCAGCACAGGTATATGTGGTCCGGGTCGTCGGAGAGGATGAAGGGTGACGGATATGTGGTGTTGTTTTTGGTGGGTATCACATGCTCTTTGCCTAATGTGGTGATGTCAGCCGGCTCCGATGATATGCGGTAGTAGAAGCAGGGCTCGTCGGTATGGCGCGAATACATCACCATTATTCTGCCATCGGGCAGAGAAAGGAATGTGGGATTGTCGTGGTCATCGGGCTGGAAATATGATCGCACGAGCACTTCGGTCTGGCGGTTGCGGCTGAAGTCGTATTGCATGGCTTTTATATTGCCGCGGGTGTCGATATACCCCACATAAGTCATGTTCACTCTTCCGTCGGGGGTGCGGTAATTCATGGCTCTGGGGTCTGCAAACCAGCACCATGCACCCTCTTTCGTTACGGTAGCGGCATGTGATGTTGCGGCGTATGCCAGGATAGTGAGGATTATTAGCAGTCTTCTTATCATATGTCGAAAGGTGATTAGTATTAGGGTTTCTGACTGCAAAATTACTCCAATTTGCCAAAATACGGAAATAAAAAAATCCTAAAATGATAATCGCGCGTGATAATCTGTGGGTTTAATGTGATGTTACGTTATCGTTAAGTAGCTCCTCATAGTAGTCAGAGGCGCATTTGGTGACAAAGCCTATCTCATAGCGGTCGGCTACAAGGTGGCGGGCGTTCATTCCCATCGTTTGTGCTGCCTGCTTATCATAAGCTATGCGCTGCATGGCGCTCCATAGCGCGTTAGTGTCGTGAGGCGGTATTATCAGGCCGTTGTATCCGTCAGCGATAATTTCGCTGCTGCCGTTGATGTCGGTCACTATGGATGGCAGACGCATAGCACCGGCTTCCAGCACCACGTTCGGGAAGCCTTCTCTGTAGCTCGGCAGCACAAGCATCTTTGCCACCGCGTAATATGGGCGCACATCATCCACCCATTCTTCGGTGGCAGCTATTTTGGGATTATGTGTTATGGCATGTTTGATATGCGTCGGGAGCGGTGTCTCTTCGGTCCCCACAAGCAGTAGCTTCCAGTCGGGATTGTCGTGGCTGAAGAGCCGGAATGCGGCTATGAGTTCGGCTATGCCCTTATCCTCCACTATCCTGCCCACGAAAAGCATGATTTTGGTATCGCGCGCTACCCCGAGCTTGTGGCATAGCCTCCACCCTTCGCTTTCCATGCGCGGTGATTTTGTATAATATGTGAGGTCCACACCTCTTATGTTGCCGTGGCCAAGTACGGCCACGTGCTTAGATGTGATCCCGGCATCCATAAGGTCGCCTCTTACACCTTGTCCTTCGGAGAGCACATTGGTGGCGCAGGCGCAGGTGATTTGGTCGGTGGTCATAAGCAGGCGTTTTTTCAGACCGCTTGCTGTAGGGAATACGAGTCCGGTAAAGGTGTGTATGCGTATTGGCACATGTGCCATTTTTGCGGCCATCATAGCCAATAGTCCGGCTTTGGGGGTGATGCTGTGTACTATTGTCGGTCGCTCGTGCCTTATAAGCAGGTATAGCCTTATCAAGGATATGAGGTCGGATATGATTGAGATTCGCCTATTCATTTTTAGGGGGTATACTTTGAAGCCGCTTTCGCTGATCTGGTCGAGTTCTTTTCCGGGCGATGACACGGCTGTGATTTCATAATCTCCTGAAATGGAATTTATCAGCTCCATACAAAACATCTTTATGGATAGCGGCACGGTGGATATGCGCATCAGTTTGGGCTTTTCGTTATTCATGTTTTGGTTATGGTTGGTATCCCCTGTGTCTAAGGTGGTGTTGAATCGTTTGATTATATGCGCGAAATTACATATTTTTGCTGATATGTGCCAATTTTTGCCCAATAAATTTTTCGTTATCGCACATTTATTAGTATGCGCAAAAAAAGTGCCGATAACGCGTTCCGCATTAATTTGAAATTATATAACACAAAATCAACGTCTTGCGATTTTGTTATATGATAGATTCGTGCATTTTATGATATAAATACTCGGAGTCCCGGAGCCCAAATGGAGGCTTCGTCACCAGCTTAAATAAGGATAACTCAGAGTAGTTATATAGCAGGGGTGCGATCGTGATTAACCCATGGCAAGAAAGTGCAATGTACGCGTCGTAGGCCGCGAATGTAGCTTTTCGCGGCCATGGGTGGAATGTGCGTATCAAGCTATAACCCGGAGGGGTGATATTGTGGTATCAAACACACTCATATGATATTATCAAATAGCTGATTACTACAATATCACCCCTCTGTGGCTCCCCTCTTTTGTACGAATCTTTATTACTTTAACTATAGAAAACCACCTTAAAAAGCCCGGAAAGTCCATAAAAACTTACGCGAAATGGTATTTCAATTTCAAAAATCACTTCTCAAATCGTTTTTTCTGTATGAAATGTACAGAAAGGCTTGCGTAGATAAAAATTTTATGTTAACTTTGCAGCGTTAAATGATAAAATTATGATACAAGACATCACCATATCCAACTTCTTCTCCATTCGAGAACCTTTGAAGGTCTCATTTGAGGCTTCCAAAGAAAGGCAGTATGGTGAAGATTGGATTATTCAAATTGGAAATTTTCGCCTTTTGAAAGCCATATTATTATATGGTGCCAACGGAAGCGGTAAAACCAACATCTTATATGCGTTTAATTTCGTCAGGCACACGATACTCGGTATTCCATCCGATGTAGACCAGGGATTACAGTATATGTGTTTCGCTCTTGATCCGGAATGTAATAAAAAAAATACCGAATTCGATATACATTTCTTTATTGATGAGGCGAGGTATCGGTATCGTTTGATTGTGTCTCCGAGAAAAATTATTGAAGAGGAACTGCGGATTTACCATAGTGGAAACAACAGCCGTACCCTTTACTCCCGAAAATTTAATGACGAAAAGGGGGTTAACGTAGTACGTTTCGGTACTTGGATGCCTCTTACTCCCAAAGAACGTAAGTCAATAGAGGAAGCTACAACCGCAAATATCTCGGTGCTTTCTGCATATAGCACACGGAATATTTCGTGCGATGATTTGACAAAAGTTCGGAACTACTTTAAGTATGAGTTTTTCAAACTTTATAATGTTGATGGAGCCGATCAGGAAGTTGCGAAAGCGGTGAAAGAAGATTCAAATTTCAAGTCAATATTAATTGATTTGCTTCAAACTTTTCATTCAAATATTGTTGATATAGAGGTAGAGGAAGAAAAACGACAGATTTCAGAAGAGGCACGTGAATTCTTAATAAAGATGAACTCCTCAGAATCAGAACGTGATGTAATTGCCAACCTTAAAACTCTATCTAAGTGGACAAGTAAATATATCCACAGAACAGAAAAGGGCGAATTTGCGTTGAGCGATGAGTTGCAGTCAGAAGGAACAAGAAATTTTATCAGGCATCTTGCGCTCTTTTACAAAGCTATAAAAGCCAATTGGCTAATTGCGCTTGATGAATTTGGAGCGGGGATGCAAGCCAAAACACAACATTTATTGCTTGATTTCTTTTTGAAATTCTCACGTCGTTCTCAGTTGATTTTCGCAACTCAATCTTTGGGCTTTTTGGACTTTCCGTCAATGCGAAGAGATGCAATTCATATTGTGTCAAAGGATAAGCAAATCGGAGCGACTAATTTGGATGCAAATACTGTAAAAAGCATACATAAAAATATAAAATTGAGAAAGGCTTATAATGACGGACGCTTCACGACGATAGACCCGAACGAGCCGGATATAGATTTAAGGGATAAGACATCACAATATCAATCCTTAATATTTGACTCAAAAAAGGAAGGAGGTGAAATATGAATTAGACTCTTTATAAATGACGATGCCCCACTCTTTGCCGAGAATGAGGCATCGTGAGTTCGATAACCCCTTGCAGAGAATGGGGTACACCGCATTTGAACGTGCAAAATTACGAAGTAAATTCGTGATATGCAAGTGCTACGCCCTAAATTCTGCAAGGATTGTTTAAAAAACCGTTAAAAATACATTATTCAATGACGGGAAAAATCATCAATCCGCCCCTTCCGTTTATAGATCTACCTCCGGAAACAGTTTGCGCAGACCGTTCATATGAACGTGAAAAAGCAGATCCGACACTGTTGTTCATGACACTTTCCGTGACAATGACATCCGAAAACGAGATGCCAATTGTGGCTCCATACGCAGGTGTGCCCCCAAAGACATCCGAGGTATTCATCGTGTCAAGAAGATGTCAGCACCTCACATCGCCCCCCATTTCTTTTTCAGCGATGACCTCATTCGGAAATTTTTTGACGATCCGTTTGGCACTGAAAAAATTCTATCTCGGTTTGACGTTTCAATTGCCATGGATTTCTCCATGACAACGGAGATGAGCCGTCCTCAAAAAATGTTCTCATCCTTCCTTAACAAACTTTGGGCAGCATGGCTTCAGTCACGTGGTCACAAGGTTATCCCCAACGTTTCCTTTCCGGATGAGTATTGGGAGAACTATTGGCTCGAGGGTTGGCCTAAATACTCTATTATTGCAGTAAGCAGTGTGGGTGTGCTGACACACGGTAATCCCGAAGGATGGCTGAGGGGCATCGAGTGTATCCGACAGGAGTTGGAGCCGCTTCATATCCTGCGTTATGGACCTAAGATTCCGGGAGAGAACACAGAGAATTATACCTATTTTGATAACGATAATAACAGATCCGCAAATGGGTGGTAATTCCTCATACAACAAAACCCTTGATCGGGTCAGAGGCAAAAGTCGCACCCATCAAGAATTTCACCATCGAATTGAAGGTCATAAAATATTGCTGCAAAATAAGAATAAGAAACAAGTGAAACTGCCAGTAAATTCAAACTCAGATTCTCCGATTTATCTTTTAGGTCGTTACAACAAAAAAGGTGAAGTTGAAGTAGTTTCTGTAGGTATTTATGAGAACCATAAATGTATCGGACAGATTGACTTGAAGTTTGACAAAGATGGCAATTTCATCCCTTATTCTAAAGACAATAAGAACTCCTCACATTTCCATACTTTCCCTGGCGGAATGTCTCCGGGTGATGTCGGCAGAAAAAGCCACGATAAAAGCAATATACATCCAATAGATAGTAAATATGACTCTCTGATTCAAAAAATTGTAGAATTCAATAAAAAAGGATACAAATGAAAAGAGAATATATAAATGAGCAGAAGCGAAACCATGATGTAGTCGTGGTTGACTTCTTCGGGCAAGGAAAGAATCTCGAAGCATGGCAACTTGGCTGGCAGCAAGATGAAAAGGTAGAAGCCAAATCATCCGTGTCTAAAAAGATCTTCCAATATTTTATAGAAGATATGGCCCGAAACATGATTTTCTTTTATCTCGGCGATGGCAATTTTTATGGTATTCATGCCGAAGAATGTCCTACTCCAGTTTTTCGTTTTAAGAAAGAACTTGGAGACTTTACCTATGACCAACTCGGAGACCAAGACACCCACGATTACATGAAAGGTGAACTCCTCTATATGGTTTCGTGTGACGAGAGCGTCTGGGATACAGTTAAAATTGACGGTAAATCGCTTGAAGTAGTACTTCAAAACTCCTATATAGTCAACATCAGCTGAGCGTATTTCCAGTAAGCAACGGTGAAAAAATATGCAGCCAATAAATCCTGAAGGATTTATTGGCTGCATATTTTTGTAGATTGAGCAGGAATGTGGCAAACTATATGAACTTTCACGCTAAAATAAAAATTTCGGCGTGAAACTTGCCTTTATCGGCAAGTTTCGCTATCTTTGCACTATATTTTCAACAAAAAAACTTGCCGATAGATGGAATATATATCAGTCAAAGAATGGGCAGAGAGGTATGGTGTTTCTGAAAGAACCGCCAGAAACTACTGTGCGCAAGGTAAGCTTGAAGGGGCATATCTTGTGGGTAAGACATGGAATATCCCAACAAATGCGGAAGCCCCGCAGCGAGGCAAGAAAGCGGATAAAGCTTCGCCATTATTGGCAATTCTGAGGGAACAAATGACCAACAAGGTTAAAGGAGGAATATATCACCGCATACAGATTGACTTTACTTTTAACTCCAATCATATTGAGGGAAGTCGTCTGACACATGACCAAACAAGGTATATCTTTGAAACCAATACTATTGGAGTCACTATTAATGAGTCAATTAATGTAGATGATATAATTGAGACAACTAACCATTTTCGTGCGATTGACTATATTATCGCTAACACAACAGGAAAAATGGCTCTTCTTCGATTTAGTTGAAGAGCAAATAAGGCATAACTAATTTTTTCTCGAGTAAAGGAATTTTAGGGACACTCGCAAATGTCCGTGACGGAAAATTTCGCCAATTACAGCCCATACGCGCAAAAAAAGCGATGAAGTCAGGTGCATACCAATGAATAGCGGCATCGAGTCTGTGGTGCCGCTATCATGGTTTTGATACTGACTGCTGTCAGCTGATGTTGACGATGTAAGAGTTTTGAAGAACTTCCTCCAGAGATTTACCGTCAATTTTGACGGTATCCCAAACGCTTTCATTGCAGGGAATCATATAGAGGATTTCCCCGTCCTCATAATCGTGAGTGTCTTGACTCTCGATTTGGTAAATGGGATAATTCGACTCGCCTTTTCTAAAACGGAATACCGGTATCGGACATTCTTCGGCATGTATTCCATAGAAGTTGCCATCTCCCACATAGTATAAAATCATATTGAAATGACCAATTTCCACATATGTATTGAAGATTTTCTTGGAGACAGAGGATTTGGTTTCCTGTCTATTTTCAGGTTGCCATCCGAGTTGCCATGCCTCCAGGTTTTTCCCTTCCCCAAAAAAATTGGGTATCACAATTGTATGGTTACGTTTGAGACGATTCAGTGGATTTGATTTTTTCATTGTTTTTTGTGTTTAGCTTTATTGTATTCAACAATCTTTTGGATTAGGCTATCGTATTTGGGGTCGATTGGTAGATGATTGTTCTTTTGTCCGGGTTTACGACTTATCAATCCCGTAGACGGATCCTCGGTGAATATATGGAAGTGGGATGACCGTTCTCCATTGTTTGCAAATGGAATTAGGTCACCCTTGTCGTCAAACTTCAAATCGACCTGACCGATACACTTGTGATTTTCATAAATGCCAAAGGTCGTGATTTCAATAGTCGTATCTTCTTTTAGATGTGCCCCCAAATAGATTGGGGATTCAGAATCCGAATTCATTGGAATCTTGACTCGATTGTCGCAACCTTTTTGAAGAAGTATTTTGTGACCTTCAATACGCGTGTCCAGTTCATCGTGAGTGCGCTTGTTGTCTGGGACTCCACCGATTTCTTTATTATAGGAATAATTACCACCCATTTGCAGATTTGTTATTATCGTTATCGAAATAGGTGCAATTCTCTGTGTTTTCTCCCGGAATTCTTGGACCATAACGCAAGATATGGAGAGGCTCCAATTCTTGTCGGATACGTTCCATGCCATTAAGCCATCCATCGGGATTGCCGTGCGTCAACACTCCCACGCTGCTTACGGCAATGATAGAATGTTTAGGCCATCCTTCGAGCCAATAGTTTTCCCGGTACTCATCAGGAAAGGAAACGTTAGGGATAACTTCGTGACCGCGTGATTGAAGCCAAGCAGCCCAAAGTTTGTTGAGGAACGAGGAAAACATCTTTTGCGGTCGCGTCATCTCTATTGTCATGGAGAAATCAATGGCGATTGAAACGGTGAATCGGGATAGAATTTTCTCAGTCTCGAATGGATTATCGAAAAATTGTCGGATACGTTCATCGCTAAAGAAGAAGTGGGGAGCGATATGAGATGATACTATATTTTTGACACGATGGATACCTCGTATATCTTTAGGTATCACCCCTGTGTATGATGCCACAATCGGCATCTCGTTTTGGGATGTCATTGTCACGCAAAGCGTCATGAACAATAAGGTTGGATCTGCCTTTTCACGCTCGGTTGAACGTTCTGTATCCACGTCTTCCGAGGTTAAATCCAGAAATGGAAGTAATGGATGGGAAAATAATTCTGTCATAATTAGACAATTTTAATGTTAAATTTGTTAATCCGAGCAGAAAAATAGGATATGACGCTTGCGTATCACGAAGACTTTTCGTAATTTTGCGCTTCAAATCGCCGTCAGCCCCAAATTTCCGCCCGGGGGTTAAGGTCTCAAAGTGCCTCATTCTCGCCCAAGAATGGGGCTTTGATTTCTTTGCATACACTCTCCATTAATTTGTCGGACACCGCAACCCTAATATTCTGTTGGAAAGCAACAAAAAGCAGGCTGCTTTCGGTAAATCCGAGCTTTTGCAGATTTTCGTTTTCCGAGAAGAAAGAATAGAACTGTAACATTTCGTTGGGGGAAAATTTAATGCATTGGATGGATGTTGGGTATATACATCGACTTTCGGCAGCAACCAAGTCTGTCGTAATTAGTGTATATTTGGGGCATAGGGGAAGGACAATCTCCGAGTGTTCCATGCAATGCTTGCCGATGATTATTTTTGTGTTTTCCATAGATTAGAAAGCATAGGAATTAGACTCAATTTCAAGAGTTGAGCGGTTTAACATCTGAGCTGCCTTTGATATGGAAATTAATTCCTGTGCAAGGGCTCTGTATACTAATTCCTGATAGAAATCATCATCGTAATTTTTATCGGATGATGGCTCGTCATATCTTGACATTTCCACCAATGCTTTAAATTCCGGCTTGGTGTTCTTTTTAATACAGTAAGCCCTATGTCGACTCTCGTTTAATATTCCGACTCGTTTTAGCGAGTATACAATAGCGTCTATGGAGATTCCATAAGTTTTTTGGATTCGCATCAGCTCTTGAATGGAAATTTTGGTTTTACTGCCAAATTCTGATTGAACCACATCGGTTGGCAACAGCATTTCGGAGGCAAATGCATCACACAATTTCTCCTTGTCGTGATTTGATAGATTCTCGTCAAAGGATGAATTTGCCATCAGATGCGCTAATTCGTGCATATGCGTGAAACGTTGTCGTTCTGTATTTTTCATGTTTGAGTTGATAACCATAAGAGGAATGGAGCCTTTGGCGTATCCGCTGATGCCATCAAATCCTTTTGGACCTTCTATTTCAAGAACCTTTACGCCATGGCACATAAGTATGTTCTTCACGTTTGAAATTGGAGAATTCCCCAAGCCCCAAACCCGACGCACTTCTTTAGCAAGCATAATCATCTGCATTGGGTGTTCTATTTGCATCGGAACATTTACATGATGCATTCGACTCTCCATGCCAAGTATGTTTTCAATTTCAATAAATCTTTCGACCTCATCTTGAATGTTAATCTTAAGAACTGATTGTTCTTTTGCACTTACACTTGCTTTTTTCCTAAATGATATTTCTGCTTCAGAAATATCAAAGGTGTACGGTCTGAAAAAATAATCTATAGGTACACCCAAAGCAGAGGCGAGTTTAATTAAAATCATGCTTCCAGCCATAGTTTTGCCGGCTTCATATTTCGAAATGGTCTGTTTGGATACATCCTTTCCCGTTTTTTCGGAAAGTGCATCCATTGACAAGCCTGCTCTCAGCCGGGCTTGTTTCAGTCTTTTTGCGAAAAGTTCTTTCGCGTTCATATGGTCATTGTTGTTGTTCATGCGACAAAATTACAAAAATATTTTGATGTGTCAACCTTATTTGTCAAAAAAATTGTCATCGTTATTTATTTTTCCTTCACCCTTGGTTTTGGGCATATAAATGCTCACTGACATCCCCCCCCTTCATATTGATGCTCCAGCATATGAAAAGGCACCTCCAGGTGGTGAGCCACGATACGCTCCTTTCCGAGCCAGTCGAGTGTAGACATCCTTGTCTTCTGCTTATTGTTAAATTACCATTCTGCAAATTTAATGAAATTTCGCCAATTACAGCCCATACACACAAAATTTCATATTCAGTGTCACACGGCTCTTTCATTAAAAAAATCTTGCAAACTCCAAAAATATTTAAATGATAGAGTCTATATGTCGTGTTTTAAAGCGAACAAAAACAACCTATAAGTAGTATTATTAAAATAGATTTACTATCTTTGCCCCAAAATTATATAGCTAATGAAATCAAATCAGGACATACGAATAAGATACCCGGATTCTTCTCGCCCAAACTGAAACGGAAATGGAATTCTCTTCATATGCCTCGTTTTTCTTATCTATTCCGTGGTCGCCATTCTAATTCCTTAAGACAAATGTGGGGAAGAAATTTCGCTTTTTGGAAGGACGATTTTATCAAAGTTAATGGATTTGAAGAGTCTTTCGAGGGATGGGGGCACGAAGATAAAGAGTTTGCGCTGAGATTAAAAAACTGTGGACTAAAAAGACGCACTCTTATCAACTGTGCGATATAGTATCATCTTGACCATCCATCACGTTGCGATAGCAGAAAAGAGAGTCGCAACATGCAGATTTTCCAGAAAACGCTTATCGAAAAGCGAATTAAACCTCATAAAGGTGCCTATGACACAGTATGATTATCTTGATTTTTCGTGACAGAGATTTAACCCTAAAACATAAATTTATTCAGTTTGCCATGAGCAGTGGGAAAATAACGATATTTATATAACCTAACCATAACAAAATTATTTTATGATTTTGAATGATTTTATTTTATGTTTGTGAAATGAGTAGTTACAAATATCGACTGAAATATCAAACTTTTATAAAATAAAATTTGTTTGTGATTATAAAATGTATTAAATTTGCAATCAAAAAGATGTCATTATGGATATAGCACATGAAAAGAAATCCCACGTTTTCAGACTTCCGGTTTATTTGTTGGAAAAACTGAAGGAACTCGCGCAAAGAGACCATAGAAGCCTCAACAACTATGTAGAGGTGCTTCTGCTCGATGCTGTTTACAACGAGCCTAATGATGAGACACTTGCAGCACTTGAAGATGCCAAATCCGGCAGGACGGAGGGACCAATCGACACTTCAAGTGTAAAAGCGATGCTTAAATCTATGGGCTTATGAAGGAGCTCCGATTCACCAAACAATTCAAGAAAGACCTTAAGCGGTATCTGAATCAGCCAAAGAAACTTGAGGAATTGAACGATGTTCTCGATATGCTTCGGAAAGAGATTACATTGCCGGAGAAATATAAGGAGCATAAATTATTCGGAGAATATAAGGGATGTTCGGAATGTCATATAGAGGGAGATTATCTGTTGATTTGGTACGATGAGGTCTCAAATATAATAGCTATATACCGATTGGGGTCGCATTCTGAATTGTTCAAATAGTAAAGAGCCACTGAGGAAACACATGAGAGCTTCTCTCTGTGGCTCTTAGATAATCACTCATACACTTCGGGCATCTGTTCTCGTGGGGCGCAAACCCGCGAGAACAGATCCTGCACTAATTTTCGCTCAACTTTATCTCAAATACTCCGTCAACCTTTGAGGGAGAAATAGTGTTGATAATAAGGAGAGATGAGCCATATGCGAAGAGCAGGCCACTCACAAGTACAGACCACAAACACGTATCAACACTATGGATAATATCAGACACGACCTCGAACATATAGTATCACCCGACCGGATACTCGACAGCGAATTATGGCGCGAAATCTACGGACGCGACGCCTCCTACTTCAATATAATGCCACAAGCCGTGGTGCGCCCAAAGACCGTGGAAGAAGTGCAGCAGGTGATGACCCTCGCCAGAAGGAGGGGGTTGAGTGTGACATTCCGCACAGGCGGTACATCGCTATCCGGGCAGACAGTGAACAGCGGCATCATATGCGAACTGCGCACCGGGTGGCACAACTACGAAATACGCGACGAGGGCAAAAAAATATGGTTCGAGCCAGGATTGACGGCGGCACAGGTAAATGCCTTCCTCAAGCCATACCATGTGCATATCGGCCCCGACCCCGCATCCAATGCCGCGGCAATGATGGGCGGCATACTCGCCAACAACAGTTCGGGTATGGAGGCAGGCGTGAAATACAACTCTTACCATACACTGAGTTCCATCGAATTCGTGCTTGCCAACGGCCACCGCTACAACACAGCCAGCGAAGATGACAGGCGGAGATTCCGCGAGCAAGAACGCGACCTGTGTAACGGGCTTATAGGCATACGCGACGCTATCATGGCTAGCGACAGTATGCGCCGCCGCATAACGCAGAAATACAAAATCAAGAACGTCACTGGATATGCCATGAACTCGTTTGTTGACTATTCCGACCCCTTGGATATATTCAGCCACGTGCTTATAGGATCAGAGGGCACACTCGCATTTATAGTAAGCGGCGAACTCACCACGCGTCCGCTCCACAACATCTATAGCAGTGCTATGCTGTACTTCCCCGATGTGGTGTCGGCAGCGGCATCAGCCTCATGGCTTGGCGAAAGCGGAGCGATAGCCGTAGAGATGATGGACTACGCCTCGCTGCGCAGTTTTCTCGGGGCAAAACTCGACCGACCGGAAGGCACCACTGCCATACTGGTAGACTATGGGGCCGATACCGAAGAAGAGATGACCGATCTCGTGGCACGCCTTACACCCGGGATAAAGAAACTAAGAAACTTATCCTCGATGGATAGCTTCACGCACACGCTCACACAGCGAGCCGACCTGTGGAGCATGCGCAACGGCATATTCCCGTGCGTGGCCGGCGCGCGTATGCCGGGCGACAGCGTGGTGCTTGAGGACGTATGCTCCACAGTGGACAGACTGCCTGACCTTGTGGAGGGCACACGCCGCTTATTCGACAAATACGGATATACCGGGGCCATATTCGGGCACGCGCGCGACGGCAACATACACCCGCTGCTCACCTCGCCCATGGATGCCGGGAAGAACACCGACAACTTCCGCAGCTTCATGGATGATTTCGTGAATCACGTGCTGAGCGTAAACGGTTCGCTTAAAGGCGAGCACGGCACGGGTCGCGCCATAGCCCCCTTCGTCGCAAAAGAATGGGGCGACGATATCTACGCTTTGATGAAACGGCTCAAAAAGCTTGCCGACCCCGACAACATCCTCAATCCCGGGGTGATAATCAACGACGACCCCGACGCTTTCATCAAACCGATGAAGCATATGCAGCTATTCGGCAAGGACGTGCACTACGAACATGCCGACATGTGTATGGAGTGTGGCTACTGCGAACACGTATGCCCTACGCGCGATATCACACTTACCCCGCGTCAGCGCATTCAGGCTCACCGCATAATCAAATCGCACCCCGACAACAAGCATCTTGAAAAAGACTACTATTTCATAGGCGAGGAGTCATGCTGCACCGACGGGTCATGCCAGGTGCCATGCCCCATGTCAATAAATACGGCCATAGTGACGGATGCCGACAGGAACAGAATATACAGCAGTGTATTCAGATCGGCACTCACTAAATCGGCGCACCACTACGGCATAGTGGAATCGGCCGTGAGGGGAATGTTGAAATTCGCCGTGGGCACCGAAAAGGTGATTTCACCCTATCCGCTCATATGGGCCACAGATTTTATGCACAAGATGTATGACAAGGTGCCGCACTGGACGGAATCGTTCCCTTTTCCCGCGAAACTCCACTACAACGAGATTGAGAATCCCGACTGGATATATTTCCCGGCCTGCGTGACACGCATATTCGGCGCTTCCTCGATAAAAGGGAAGGACGACCTTATCAAGGTGGTGCTGAGAGTGGGGGAGAAAGCCGGTCTTAAAGTGTCTGTGCCTAAGAAAGTGCATGGCATATGCTGCTCGCAGATATGGGCACATAAAGGCGACCCCGAAGGGGAGCGTATAATGGCCGAACAGACAGTGGACTGCTTCTACGACGTGTCTGACGGAGGACGCATACCTATCTTCTGCGACACCACATCATGCACGCACACCATGCTCACGGCAATGAAGGAGTGCCTAAGTCCTGAATCAAGAGCTAAGTACGACAAGCTAAAAATCATGGATATCACCAAATGGCTCGCCGACATTGTGCTGCCGAGGGTAAAGGTGACTCATCCCAAAGGCAGAGTGTTGCTGCATCCCACCTGCGCAGCCGCCATAATGAATCTCAGCGCGGATATGGAGAAGGTGGCGCGTGCGTGCAGCAAGGAGGTGACGGTGCCCATCAATGTCCATTGCTGCGGAGCCGCCGGAGATCGCGGTTTCCTGTACCCGCGGGTTGCCAAGTCTGCCACCACCGACGAACGCACTGAAATCGGCAACGCCCCATTCGACGGTTGCTACTCTCTGGCGCGCACATGCGAAATCTCGATGCGCGACACTATGGGCCGCGTTTACGAGTCTCTACCCTACCTCGTGGACGAGACTGTGGACTATAAAACTGAAAACTAACGTATTTCCCTTGGCTCGGTGGAGGTCACCTTATAGTGGGTGTCATCATCGGGCAGATAGGCATTGACATCCCCATGACGGTAAGGACGGCGTTTTGCCAAATTTTGCCAAATATATTTGGAGATGTCAAATATTATAGATAATTTTGTCAAAAATTGACAAAGCAAAATATGGCAACAAATAGATTCCTGAATAGACTGAAGCAGTTGCGGGAGGCGAGAAATATCCCGCAAAGAGAATTAGCGTATCTCTTAAATATCGATACTCCGATGTACAGTCGTCTCGAAAGGGGTGAGCGAAAATTAAAGCGCGAGCAGGTTGTGGCTTTGGCGGATTTTCACAAAGATAATAGTCTTCTAAATCTATGGGCAGCGGAAAAAGTGCATGATGTTTTAGCTGAGGAAGATGAGCCACAAAAAGTACTATCGATAGTATCAGAGCAGCTTGTAGAGTATGGCAAAGATTGAAGGTTTAATAAATAAAGTGTTTGAGGCTGATTGTTTAGACTTAATGCCACAAATACCCGATAAATCTATTGATATGATTTTGTGTGATTTACCTTATGGCACTACACAAAACAAGTGGGATTCTGTTATCGACCTTGATAAATTGTGGAAAGAGTATACCCGTATCATCAAAGAAAACGGAGTAATAGTCCTTACATCTCAAGGGATTTTTACAGCTCATCTGATTATGAGTAATGAAAGGTGGTTTAAATATAAAATCGTTTGGATTAAATCTAAATCCACAAATTTCCTGAATGCAAAAAAGCAGCCCCTGCGCAAGCATGAGGATATATGCGTGTTTTATCGCCAACAGCCAACTTATAATCCTCAGATGACACAAGGTGAGAGTTACGACAAGGGTGTTAGAAAAGACCAGTTTACTGGTAGCTATGGGGATTTTAAGCCTCGCCACGTTAAAAGTGATGGTAGTAGGTATCCAAACGATGTCATATGTTATGAAGAAGAGCCGGTTGAGGATTTTGTCTACATAAAAACTGCTGAATCAGAGGGTCCTGTATATCACCCCACTCAAAAACCTGTGGAATTGGGCAGGTACTTGATCCGAACGTATACCAATCCGGGTGATATTGTTCTTGATAATGCTTGCGGTAGCGGAAGCTTTTTGGTAGCTGCCGCAATGGAAGGCCGCAATTTTATTGGAATAGAAAAAAATCAGAATGTAGCACTCCATAAGGTCTCTCAAACTGATTACATAAAAGTCTGTAATCAAAGACTTGAAAGAGTGATAACCAACAGTCTTTTCACTCAAATAGCTCTATAACTATGGCAAGCATTAAAAGAAATGAGCGTGATTGGGCCGGACAGCTCATAAGTTGGATAAAAGAAGCCATAAATAAGGGACAGACTTCTTTTGAAGATGCTACAAATGATACTGGTGTGAAACTATCTTCAGGACGCACAAAATTTCCGGATATATTGTTGTTCTCAGACAAAACATCCGGTATAATTTTTAATGGCTGGGAGTTGAAGTTTCCGGATACAGCGGTGGATGATGTCGTGATGCTTCAAAATGCGATGGAAAAAGCGCAGAGAATAAAATCAGATTCTTTCGTTACATGGAATGGTGCAGAGGCTATCATTTGGAAAATTGACACCGAACTTTACTCTATCGAAACACTTTCTATATTAAAACATTATCCCCGAGTACCTACTATTCAAGTTCGGGAAGATCTTGCTGATCCGGCTAAGTATGCTTATCATGAATCACAACTTCATTCCCGCACATTAGAAATATTACACGATTTGGATATGCTTCGCCGAGACGGTTCTATAAAGGAGGCTATTAACATTTCCGGTAATATCATAGAAGCGATAAAAGAGGCGCAGAATATAATTGTTCCGCAGTTTGCGAGTGCAATCGATGATGCCGCTAATATTGACCCAAACTTTCGCAAACAATTCAACCGGTGGAAGAGATATGAGAGTTCTACATTAAGCATATTAGGGTATTCTTCTCGTAAGAATGAAGTTGTTGACGAAAAAGCAGTTCTTGCCAAGTTCACATTCTACAATCTTATTGGTAAAATCCTCTTTTATCTTACTTTGAGTGAAAATCTTCCTAAGGAATTACCTTCGTTCAATATTCCCTCTCCAAATGATTTGAAAAATCAGCTTTACCTATTTTTTGAACAAGCAAAAAACATTGACTATCAAGCTGTATTTTTACCTTATTTTACTGACTCTATCGTTTTTACCGAAACGGTAAACATTACGTTATTTCAGCTTATTTCGACGCTGACTGAATTCGATTTCAAAATACTCCCGTCTGATGTCATAGGCACAATACTTGAAAACCTCGTTCCAAAAGATGAAAAATTAAAATTTGGGCAGTACTTTACACCTGAAATATTAGCAAATATTGTGGCTTTTCCTGCAGTACAAAAGAAAAATTCCATAGTATTTGACCCCACTTCCGGTACAGGTACATTCCTAAATGCATTCTACAATATTCTCAAGTATTTTGGCGTAACAGACCATCAGAGAATACTCAACCAGATATGGGGTAATGATATTTCACATTTTCCGGCTATTCTTTCTGTTATCAATCTTTACAAACAAGATGTAACGCAAACGGATAATTTCCCGCGAGTAATACGTGATGACTTCTTTAATTTAAATGTAGGTAAGTTAGTTTCATTCCCTGACCCACATAATCATGCTGAAAAGGTTGAGATTGCCATACCCTTTTTTGATGGAATAGCAAGTAATTTCCCATTCATCCGGCAGGAGGATATTCCGAATGAAAAGCTCACGGCATTTTTCAAAAGCCAGTTTGAAAAAGAGCAGTCTGCATTTGTGAGGGATGATAATTTTCATATCAATGAGCGTGCTGACTATTTTGCCTATTGCATTTATAA
>N._stephensi_709_foregut__coassemble_121_pt1 | contig 31149 bp, 27 predicted proteins | sample N__stephensi_709_foregut__metabat2_low_PE_014 | metagenome-assembled genome bin N | reverse complement strand
GGTGGACAAGCCGATATAGTGAATCATAAACTCACCGGATATATCGCGCGCTATCCCGACACGTCGGATATCGCTGATGGTATACGGTGGGCATTAGACACTCCTCCGTTGGCGGATATGATGCGACGAGAGGTGAAACGACGATTCAACTCTGTGTCTATAGCCCTGCATTATGCTGATCTTTTCGAACAGATCACTAACGAAGAGGATAATTTAAAACTTTCCTGAAATGGTACAGAACTTATTATTTGACCTTGGCGGTGTGATAATGGACATCAGACGCGACAACTGCGTGGAGGCACTGCGCGAAATCGGATTCGCCGACGCCGATAAATTTCTCGGCGACTATGCACAGACAGGGGTTTTCGGGCAGCTGGAGGAAGGCTCGATCTCTGCCGATGAATTCCGCGACTTCATACGCAAGAACATACCTGTGCCCGTTACCGACCACCAGATTGATTCCGCTTTCAGCAAATTCCTTATAGGCATACCGGTGGAGCGTCTGCGTCAGCTGCAAGTGCTTCGCCGGAAATACGGCATATATCTCCTCAGCAACACCAATGTGATAATGTGGGAAGGCAAGATAGCGGAGGAATTCCGTAAAGACGGATTGTCGGTGGAGGGATATTTCGACGGGATAGTCACTTCATTCGAGGCTAAGTGCCTTAAGCCGGGGGCTGAGATTTTCAATTACGCTATACGCACTTTGGGCATCGAGGCAGAGGATACACTATTTCTGGATGACTCCGAGACCAACCTTAAGGGCGCAAGCGTATTAGGATTCCGCACGGCTCTGGTGTCGCCCGGACAGGAATTCATCGATGTGCTGAAAGACCTTGATTTGGCATGAACGCAAGCGGCATGGTAAATATGCCAAGACTTGTGGCCGCGATAGGCATGTTTGACGGCGTGCATCTCGGACACAGACAAGTTATAGGCCAGGTGCGCGGCATCGCAGAAAGGCTTGGCATGGAGGCCACCGTATTCACATTCGCAAGGCATCCGATGCTGGAGGTGTGCCCTGACAGGGCTCCCATGGCTATCTCTACAATGGCGCAGCGCGCTGATATGCTTGTGCAAGCGGGAGCCGAAAGCGTGCATTTCCTTAATTTCGACGCATCGCTCCGCAGGCTCACAGCCTATGAGTTTATGGCGAGGCTGCACCACAGGTATGGTGTGGAGGTAATCGTGATGGGCTATAACCACCGCTTTGGGAGCGACAAACTTACCGAATACGAAGCTTACCGCCGTATAGGCGAGTCGGTAGGCATAGAGGTGGTGAGGGCGTGTGAGCATGTGGCCGACTGCTTTGACGGGCATCTGTGCAGTAGCGAAATACGCGCGGCTCTGACCCGCGGACAGATTACACTGGCCAATTTGATGCTCGGCCGCGCTTTCTCCATAACTGGCACCGTGAGCCATGGCCTTAACATAGGACATACAATAGGATTCCCTACGGCTAATGTGCGCCCGATGCTTACCGACCAACTGATTCCGCTATCCGGAGCCTATGCGGCATATGCCAAAACCAGATACGCCAAATATCCGGCCATGGTGAATGTGGGCATAAACCCTACTGTAGGAGTCGACTCCAATATAAAAATCGAGGCTCACCTCATAGGATACGAAGGCAATCTTTACGGGCAAATCATAGAGATAGGATTTTTGGGATATATCCGCGGCGAGCGCAGATTCGGCTCTTTGGAGTCGCTTAAAGCACAATTGGAAGAGGACAAGGCAACGGCTATCAGCGTTTACGACTCCGAGTATATCGGCGGCTGAGAATCGCAGGCAGCGTGGAAATCCTCGTCGATGAAGTGAGCCACGGCATCATGGTAGCTTGCGCCGATTACCACATCAGCCACTTCCTTCACTTCCGGATAGGCATTATCCACAGCCACAGCCAGATCGGCGGCCTGCAGCATGGGTATGTCGTTGAGGTTGTCACCGAATGCCACCACTCGGTCAGCCCCCACCATTTGGCGCAGTAGCTGTAGACCCTTAGCCTTTGACACACCGCTCTTGAACACCTCAAGCAACGCCACCCCGGGATGATATGTGTCGGGATACCAAGACGCATAACAATCTGTATTGGATATGATGTCACGGGCAGTGAGGCGTATGCCCTGAGGATCACCCATAGCGAAGAACAATACCACAATGTCCATATCAGCATCAGGCACGGCATGAGATAGCTTGAAAGTCTTAAGGTCGTTGAGTGTGCGGTCAGCCACAAATTTGTTTTCGAGCTTTGACATCACCGGTGCACTGTGGTACACCACAAGACCATTAGTGCCAATAGGCAAGGTGTACACGAAAGGTGTCACACCGTGGCGCAGGCAAATTTCAAGAATTATCTCCACATCAGCGCGCTGATGGTAAGTCACCATTTCATATTGGCGCGTAGAGGGATTCCATAGAGTAGCGCCTGTCATGGCCACACCCGGTATATCGGGCAGGGCGCGGCTTAGTATCGGCTCTATTGTGGCTGGTGTGCGCGCAGTGACGAAAGTGATGAGAGCGCCCTGGCTTTTAAGCTTGTTCAGGATCTCGGCCGAGTATTTTGACAAATGGGCTGTTGGGTCAAGGAGTGTACCGTCAAGGTCAGTGGCGTAAAGAGTCTTCATTGAGGTATATTATGTATGAAGCATGAGAGCAAGGCAGCATAATGCCAGTAAGCCTTTTTCATGCTTAAAGAAGCGAAAAGCGGAAAATCCCGAATGGGTGTCTCCGCTTTTGATAAGGTGAAATTCTGAGTGATGATTCGCCTCTTGGGGCGTATGGGGAATATCCTGCTTATTTTCCGGCAGCGACACGCGCGCGTTCTGCGTATTTACGTATGTCGAAATTAAGATTCTTGGCGTATTCGGGATAGTTATTCACAATCTTCTCGTAAGCCGCATATTCGTCAGCGTACTTTCCCTGTGCGCGGTAAATATTTGCTTTCTTTACCAGTACGAAGGGTACGATTTGCGGGTTGTTGTCGGATGCGGAGATAGCCTTGTCGTAGCAAGATAGAGCCTTATCGTAATTATCGAGGTTGACGTAGCAGTCGCCCATAAGGGTGTATTTGCCGGCCTCCACGATATCGCTGCTTACCGAAGCGTCTTCGAGATATAGGAGAGCCTGCTGATATTCGCCCTTCTGGTAAAGGCGCATGGCAGCTTCGAGCTTAGCGCGGTTGCCGCTCTTGTGACCGAGCTTGGCAGCGTCCATGTATCTTTGCAAAGCCACAGAGTCGTTAAGCTCCACATCAGCGAGGGCAATAGCCTCGTCAGCCTTGTGGCTTGCGTTGGCCGACATAAAATACCATATAAGACCTATCACCACCAAAGCAAGTACGATGATAGAGGCGGTGACTATCGCTTTTTTGTTGACTTTTACCTCGGGGGCAGCCTCTACAGGAGCTTGAGGTGTAGGATTAGGATTATTGGTTTCCATTGATTATGATAATGATTTTGATTTCCGAATTATCAACAGCACGCACAAAAGGCTATTTATCAGCATTTTAGATACTGATTTAGCCTAATCGGGGCATATGCCGCCGGTCGTGAAGCCGCTTTTAGAGTGCAAATTTAGTGTAAATTATCTGTTTATGAAAATTTTTAGTGTGAAAAAATATTTTACCGTACTATTTTATCGATTATTCCCGGATTAACGGTAGTGTGCATGTGATAGGTATGAGGAGCACACGAAGTCAACCACACGGGCAGGGGCGAGCTCTCGGAGGGGTATCATCACGAAGTCGCGGAGCGCGGCCCGCGGATGGGGCAACTTAAGGCACTCGGTATCCACCTTCAGCGTATCAATGGCTATGATGTCGATGTCGAGGCACCTGTCGCGGTAGGAGCCGTCTGGATTGCGGTGTGCTTCAGGCGATATGCTTCGCTCTATGCGTTGCAAAATTTCCAAAAGCTCTGTCGGGCGGGGCTCTGTATCGAAATCGAGAGCAACGCCTATATTAAGGAATGTGCTGTCAGATGCATATCCCCAGGGGGCTGATTCGATTATTGATGAGCGGCGTAAGGCAGCGTCAGGGAATGTGTCGGAGATAAGGGCCACAGCCCGCTCTATCAGAGCATGGCGGTGGCCCTTATTTGATCCTATGTTGAGATATACGGTAGGCATCAGTCGATTGAGCGTGACACCTCTTTCTCTTCGAAGCACTCGATGAGGTCGCCCACCTTGATATCATTGTATCCGGAGATAGACATACCGCAATCCTGACCGGTAAGCACCTCTTTGGCATCGTCCTTGAAACGCTTGAGCGAGCCAAGTTCGCCTGTGTATCTTACGATACCGTCGCGTATCAGTCGGCATTTTGCGCCCTTACGTATCTTGCCCTCGCGCACGATACATCCGGCGATAGTACCCACCTTGGATATATGGTAGGTTTCTTTCACTTCTGCCGTGCCGATCACCTCTTCTTTGATTTCAGGTGCGAGCATACCCGACATAGCGTCCTTCACATCCTCGATGGCCTGATAAATTACAGAGTATAGACGTATCTGCACGCCTTCACGCTCGGCTTCGCGGCGTGCGGCCATTGACGGGCGCACCTGGAATCCGATGATGATGGCATCTGAGGCGGCAGCTAAGGTGACGTCGCTCTCTGATATTTCACCCACGGCCTTGTGAAGCACCTTCACCTCTATCTCTTCGGTCGAGAGCTTGATGAGCGAGTCGCTGAGAGCCTCGATAGAACCGTCCACGTCGCCTTTGACAATGATATTGAGTTCCTGGAAGTTGCCTATGGCTCTGCGGCGTCCGATATCCTCAAGGGTAAGTATCTTAGTGGTGCGTAGACCCATCTCGCGCTGCAGCTGTTCGCGTTTGTTGGCTATTTCGCGTGCTTCCTGCTCCGTGTCGAGTACATTGAATGTGTCGCCCGCCTGCGGTGCGCCGTTTAGACCGAGAATAAGCACCGGAGTAGACGGGCCGGCCTCTTTGATGCGCTGGTTACGCTCATTGAACATGGCCTTTACCTTACCGAAGTGGTTCCCGGCAATCACGATGTCGCCCACATGGAGCGTGCCGTTCTGCACGAGCACAGTGGCCACATATCCGCGGCCCTTGTCGAGCGATGATTCGATGATTGAGCCCACGGCATTCTTGTTAGGATTGGCTTTCAGGTCGAGCAGTTCGGCCTCAAGAAGCACTTTCTCCATAAGCTCGTTCACGCCTATGCCTTTCTTGGCTGATATATCCTGGCTCTGGTATTTGCCGCCCCAATCCTCCACAAGGTAGTTCATGGCCGCAAGTTCTTCCTTGATTTTTTCCGGATTAGCGTGTGGCTTGTCTATTTTGTTGATGGCGAACACCATAGGCACACCGGCGGCTGATGCGTGGTTGATAGCTTCCACGGTCTGTGGCATCACATTGTCGTCGGCTGCCACGATGATGATACAGAGGTCAGTTATCTTGGCTCCTCGGGCGCGCATGGCCGTAAACGCCTCGTGACCCGGGGTGTCGAGGAATGTTATATGTCGGCCGTCTTCAAGCTCCACATTGTATGCGCCTATATGCTGGGTGATGCCTCCGGCCTCACCGGCTATCACATTGGCTTTGCGTATATAGTCGAGCAGAGATGTCTTACCGTGGTCCACATGTCCCATCACGGTCACTACCGGCGGGCGGGGCTCCAAATCCTCTTCTTTGTCCTCTTCCTGATGTATGGCATCAGCCACTTCGGCCGACACGTATTCGGTCTTGAATCCGAATTCCTCGGCCACGATATTTATGGTCTCGGCATCGAGGCGCTGGTTGATTGACACCATCACACCGATATTCATACATGTGGCAATCACCTGGTTGATGGGCACGTCCATCATAATGGCGAGGTCGTTGGCCGTAACGAATTCGGTGAGCTTTAGCACCTTGCTCTGCTCCATTTCGTTCTGCATGGCCTCGCGTTCGCGTGAAGCGTTTGCCTCGCGTTTCTCCTTACGCCACTTAGCGCCCTTCTTCAGTCCTTTTTCTTTCGCGGTGAGTCGGGCGAGAGTCTCTTTTACCTGCTTTGACACGTCCTCTTCAGACACCTCTGCATGCACAGGGGCTTGACGGCGCTGGTTTCCCTTCTTGCTGTCCTGCTGCTGGCGGCGGCGTTCGTCACGGTTCTTTCCTCCACCCTGCTGTGCGCCTGATGAGGTCTGCTGTCCGGTCTTCTCGATATCCACTTTCTCCTTTCCGGAAATGCGGCGGCGTTTTTTGCGGTCGCCGTTGGCTGAGGCCGAGGCTTGGCCGTTCTGTCCGTTTTGGCCGTTCTGTCGGCGTTCGGCGCGTTTTTCATCCTTACCCTTCTTCTTCGGACGGGTTGACTGATTAATGGCCGAGAGATCGATTTTCCCGACGATGTTGAGATTGAGGGCGGGTTTGATTTCCGTGGCCGGCTTGAAGATTTCCTCTTTCTCTGTTGTGGTCTGTTTGTGTTCTGTCACTTGGTTTGCTTCTTCCTTGTTTTTCGATACATCTACCTTGACCGCAGGCTTGGCCTCGGTCTTTTTTTCTGCTTTTTCATTAAATTGGGGGGCACCCTTAGGAGCCGGCTCTGTCACAGTGGTCTTTTTCGTATCCTGTGAGAGCTGCGGTTTAGGTTGGGGCGCCGGTTTAGGCTCAGGCGTTGCCACTTGCGGCTTCTCCGGCTGAGGAGCGGGCTTAGCGTCATGTGGCTTGGGCTGAGTCTGTGGCTTGGGTTGCTCTTGTGGCTTGGGCTGATCCTGCGGCTTCTGTGTCTGCGGCTCTGCTGTTTGTGATTTTATAATTGGCTTGCCTGAAGCGTCATGTTCGAGCTTACCAAGAATCTTAGGCGATGAGACAGGAGCTTTGCCGGTGGACGCCGTATCTACATTTATGTGGGCAGGCTTAGCGGTCTGCTTCGGCTCTTTTTTCCTGTCCGACATGAACTGAGACGATTTGTTCTTCAGATCCTGGTCATGCTGGAATTCACGTATGAGTAGACTTTCGGCGGCATCGTCGATTTTGGCGTTGGGATGCTGCTCCACCTCGATATTGTGTTTCCGCAGAAAATCGAACACCGTGGAAAGCGATACATTCAGGTCTTTGGCTATTTTGCTGATTTTTTTAGACATAAACGAGATTTGAGTAATAGTGAAAAGTGAATTGAGGGGACCGACGATAATTTCACGACAATCACATGGTGTTATGTAAAAAGGAATAGTGAATGTGAGAGCTTATATCGTCGGCCTTGTCATTCATTATCCATTATTATTGTTTCATCTTAGTCCTCGTACTCGGCCTTAAGCACAGAAAGCACGAAATCCACAGTCTCCTCTTCGAGGTCGGCTTTTTCGACAAGGGTCTCGCGCGGTGTGTTAAGCACTGATTTGGCGGTGACGCATCCCATGTTTTTGAGGGCGTCGATTACCCACTCGTCGATTTCGTCCTTGAACTCGTCGAGGTAGATATCGTCTTCGTAAGCGGCCTCGGCGTCGCGGTATACGTCAATCTGGTATCCTGTGAGCATGGAAGCGAGTTTGATGTTGGATCCGCTCTTGCCTATGGCAAGCGACACTTCCTCGGGGCGAAGGAATACCTCTGCCTTCTTCTCTTCCTCATCAAGGCGTATCTGCGACACCTTGGCGGGGCTGAGCGCGCGCTGTATGAAGAGCGACGGATTGGATGTGTAGTTGATCACGTCGATATTCTCGTTGTGAAGCTCTCTTACTATACCGTGTATGCGCGAACCTTTCACACCCACACAGGCTCCCACGGGGTCGATACGGTCGTCAACGCTTTCCACGGCCACTTTGGCGCGTTCGCCGGGGATTCGGGCTATGCCTTTGATGCTTATAAGTCCCTCGTGTATCTCCGGCACCTCAAGCTCAAAGAGGCGGCGCAGGAAATTGGGGTTGGTGCGTGACACCACTATCTTGGGGTTGTTGTTCTTGTTGTCCACTTTGGCTATGACGGCTCTTACGGTCTCGCCTTTGCGGAAGAAGTCGCCGGGTATCGACTCGGATTTCGGCAGAAGCAGTTCGTTCTTCTCATCGTCCATGATCAGGGTCTCTTTTGACCATGTCTGGTATACCTCGCCTGACACGAGCTCGCCCTCGAGACCCTTGAATTTCTCAAAGAGGGCCTCTTTCTGCAATTCGAGTATCTTGGATTGGAGCGTCTGTCTAAGGGTGAGGATGGCGCGGCGTCCGAAGTCGGCGAAGATTATCTCTTTGGAATGCTCTTCGCCCACCACGGCATCAGGGTCGTTGTCGGCTTTGGCGTCGCTAAGCGATATCTGTAAGTTGGGGTCTTCCACCTCGCCGTCGGGCACGACTTCAAGGTTCTGGAATATCTGCACGTCGCCCTTGTCGGGGTTGAGAATCACATCGAGGTTCTCGTCGGTGCCGAACATCTTCTGCAGCACATTGCGGAACGACTCCTCAAGCACGCTTATCATCGTGGTCTTGTCGATGTTTTTCAGCTCCTTGAACTCGGAGAACTGTTCCACCATATTTGGTGTTTCCTCTTTTTTTGCCATTTATTTATTGTGTTTTTTGATTTTTCGGTATTTGTATTAGGGCTGCTACTGCAAGGCATGTGTCACGCAGACGAGCCGCCTGTGCAATATTATTTGAATCTGAAGAAATGGCGCACCATCTTGCACTCATCCATCTTCAGATGGGTGGGTACCTGCTGCACCACAGGGCGCTTGGCTCCCGGCTCCTTCACCTTGGTAGGCACGTCGAGGGTAAATGAGTCTGTGTCGCCGTCAACGGCGGTGAGCACGCCGGTGAGTTTGCGTCCGTCTTTGGTGAGTACCTCAATCTCCTTGCCGAGATTTTTGGTGTACTGCTCCACCACTTTAAAGGGGGCGGTAAGTCCGGCTGATCCCACCTCAAGGGAGTAGTCTTCCTTGTCGCGGTCAAACTCCGCCTCTATATGCCGCGTGATATCGGCGCACATATCCAAGTCCACTCCGTCCTGCGAGTCCACTTCCACCACGATTTCGTTGTCGGGCTTTATCTGTATGTCCACCAAAAACACTCCGGAACCTTTTATGGCATCCTCTACCGTGGCTTTTAGTTTTTCCTTATCTATCATTGTACTTGGTTTGATAAATATAATGTATTTCTTTTAATTACGTCACACTAAAAAAGAGGAGGAAGCCGTGGCCTCCTCCGTTGCTCTTGTTTTCTTTTGCAAAATTAAGCATTTTTGTGTCATTTTGCAACGCTTTATATTTATTTATGTCACTTTTAAGCCTAAAATAAAGATTAATTACCTTTATTTTATAAAGTTTAACGCTTTAAAGGCTGTCTTGCGGCTTATAATAAACAAGCTGAGATGTATATGAGCCGTTTTTTTTGGCGATTTTACATTCTGACACACCGATATTCTCTTAATTTCGGCTTTCAAACAAGCCCTTAGGACAAATAAAATTATTTTTTTCGCCTTAGATTATTGTTATTTGAAAAATTATGCCTAAATTTGACGGATTAAAGCCTACAAAGCGCTTTACTTTCGTAAATTAGCACATTGTTAACCAACCCAAGACCAATCATTATGGAAATGCGTGAACCCTCCTGCCCACAGCCCGAAATGGCTACTGAGGAGCAGACTCTTACCCAGCCGGATCGTGCCGCCGACACTGATGCGGATACTATCGTCTCTTCTGCCGACCCCGAAGCCGAGGCCGAGACCGAAATGTCCGCGGCCATCGAAGAAGAGCAAGTCAATACCATACCTCTCACCAAAGCCGCCTTCATTGACCAGGCTAAAGCTCTGCTTGAAAAGGACCCCGCCGATATCCAGCGCGAGGCCATAACACGCATACGCCAGCATTACAATAATCTGTGCAAGAACGAAGTGGAGAGCGCCCGTACTCTATGGGGCGAGGAGGGCAACGCCCCCGAGGATTTCTCCGTGGCCGAGGATGCCGAGGATGCCGTATTCGCTCAGATAATCAATGAAATCAAGGAGAAAAAAAACGCCTGGGCCGAACAGAAAGAGAAAGAGCGACAGGAGAACCTGACAGCCAAAAACGAAATCATCGAACAGATAAATGCGCTCGCCGAAGACACCGACAACGTGAACCGCACCTTCCCCCTATACCGCGAGCTGCAAGATAAATTCAACGCTCTCGGCGAGGTGCCCCCCACCGAGGAAACCTCCATTTGGAAACGCTTCCAGGAAGCGCGCGAAAGATACTCCGACAACCTTAAGATTAATAAGGAGCTGCGCGACTATGACTTCAAGAAAAACCTCGACCTTAAAAACGAGCTACTCAAAGAAGCCATTGCCCTCGACTCCGAAGAGGATGTGGTGCTCGCTTTCCGCCGCCTGCAGGATCTCCACGACAAATGGCGCCAAATCGGCCCCGTGGCTAAGGAAATCCGCGAGGACTTATGGAATCAGTTCAAGGACGCTTCTGCTGTGGTAAACAAAAAATACCAGGCATTCTTCGAAGAGAGAAAAGCCCGCGAGATAGCCAACGAAGAGGCTAAGATCGCTCTATGCGACCGGATTGAGGCCCTTGACTACTCGTCGCTTAAATCATTCGCCCAATGGGACGAGATGACCAACCAGATTATAGCCTTGCAGAACGAGTGGAAAACAATCGGGTTCGCCTCACGCAAGGTCAACAACGCCCTCTTTGCACGATTCCGCAAGAGCTGCGACGATTTCTTCACGGCAAAAGCCGCCTATTTCAAATCGGTGAAAGAGGAATACGCCGCTAACTTAGCCAAAAAGACGGCCCTGGCCGAACGCGCCGAGGCTCTGAAGGATAGCACCGACTGGCGCAAGGCCACTGACCAGTTTGTGGCTATGCAGAAAGAGTGGAAAACCATCGGGGCTGTGCCCAAACGCCATAGCGACGCCGTGTGGAACCGCTTCCTCTCGGCATGCGACTATTTCTTCGACAAAAAGAAAGAGGCCACCTCGGGGCAGCGCGCCGTGGAGCAAGCCAACCTCAAGGCCAAGCGCGCCATTATAGAGGCGCTTAACGCCATAGATGAGAATGTGCCGGAAAACGAAGCCACAGCCAAGCTACATGAGCTTCAGGACCAATGGCAGCAGACCGGACATGTGCCTTTCCGCGACAAGGACAAAGTGAACGACGCATACCGCTCGGCCGTGAACACTCTGCGCCAGCGCCTTAACGTGCAAGAGAACCGCGCGCGAATGGACCGCTTCGAGGCCAACATATCTCAAATAGAAGGCGACCAGCAGCGCCTGTACCGCGAGCGCGACCGTCTGGCACGCGCTCTCGAGAACCGTCGCAACGAGATACGCACGTATGAGAATAACATCGGATTCCTGACATCTAAATCAAAGTCGGGAGAATCGATGCTCAACGAATTCCGCAATAAGATTCAGCGTCTGAAAGACGATATCGACCAGATAAAGGAGAAAATCGACCTCATTGATTCCAAGCTCAAATAGAGGGTTTACTCCTATCGCATACGGTGAGGGGGCATCGTCCTCGATGCTCCCTCACCTATAAATCCATACCTTATATTCTAAGACCCTACCACACCGGAATTTAAGACACATATTATTAATTGATGAAAACATTCAAGCGCGGGAAATATGGCAAATTCCTCCCTGAGATATTCACTATATCCGACCTTATCATAGCAAACCTAATATTTGCCATATCGCTGCTGATCAACCCCGAAATCTGTGATATGCCGCGTATACGCACGGTATGGGTGCTTGTGTCTACCGCCTATTGCCCGCTGATATTATGGATGTACTCTAAGCCGCACTACCACCGGGCTCTTACCATGGATAATGTGGTAAGGGATTCTCTGCAAATCGTGGTGGTGCATGCGCTGTTCTTCGTCACGCTGCTTGCTTTTGTAGACATAGATTTGCCGATGACGGAGTATGTCACTTTTTATCTGCTGATGCTCGTGGGCATACCTTTATGGTGGGTGTTGTCGCGCGGATTGGTAAAAGTGATTCGCAGCAAGGGGTACAATTTCGTGAGGGTGGCCATAGTAGGGAGTGGTCCGGTGGCCGAACGCCTGAAGCAGCAGTTGCTGTCTGATGCCGGTTTCGGATATAAGATCGTGGGGTATTTCTCCGACAATCCTTTCCCCGACTTCTCCGATAAGATCACGGGCAGCATCAGCGACCTGTCAAAAATGGCAAAAGAGCTGGCAATCGACCAGATATTCTACACGCTGCCGGGGGCTTCTGACAACAAGCTGGCGGATGTGCTTAAAATCGCCGACGATAATATGATACAGTTCTATTACGTGCCTAATCTGCCGCGAAGCGTGGCGCGCGGTTTTGAGCTGCATAATATCGGCTCGGTGCCCGTAATGTCGATAAGGCGCAACCCTCTCAATGATATTGTCAACCGCACGCTAAAGCGCACATTCGACATTGTGTTCTCGGCTACGGTTATCGCGGTGCTTACTCCTTTGGTTTTCATCCCTGTGGCTATAGCCATTAAGGCCACATCTCGCGGCCCGGTGTTTTTCAGGCAGGAGCGCACCGGATACATGGGACGCACATTCTTGTGCTGGAAGTTCCGCTCTATGAGCGTGAATAAGGATTCTGACAGGCAGCAGGCCACCCAAGGCGACCCGCGCGTCACGCCCTTAGGGCGATTCCTGCGACATTCGAGTATCGACGAGTTACCGCAGTTTTTCAATGTGCTGATGGGCGATATGTCGGTGGTGGGCCCGCGCCCGCATATGCTCAAGCACACGGAGGAATACACTAAGCTGATAGCCCCGTATATGGTAAGGCACGTGGTAAAACCGGGCATCACCGGCTGGGCGCAAGTCAATGGGTACCGAGGTATCACCGACGAGCTATGGAAGATGGAGCGCAGAGTGGAGTTTGACGTGTGGTATATCGAAAACTGGAGTTTCCTGCTCGACCTCAAAATCATAGCGCGCACAGTGATAAACGCGGTATCCGGCGAGGAGAATGCTTTTTAAACCACATCCCGGCAATATAACTAAGGAATATGCGCTTAAACAAATATATAAATCCCTAAAGATGGACATATTGATATAAGAATTAATCAGAAATAAAGATAATGGACAATGCTATAATCACCATAGGCCGACAATTCGGCAGCGGCGGCAAGGAACTGGCCAAAGTGCTTTCACAGAAACTCGGAATACCCTACTACGACAAAGAGCTGCTATATCATGCCGCAAAAGAAGCGGGGATTAATGCCGACTTCTTCGTAAATAATGACGAGAGAGTACCGAAATTCATCAACGGCACCATACCGTTCAGCCTCGGAGTGAACCCCATGCCTTGGCACACCATGGCATCAGCCATCAGCGACGACCGCCTATACCAAGCCCAAAGCGACTTCATACTTCAGATAGCAAAGAAAGGCTCGTGTATACTGGTAGGACGCACCGCCGACTACGTACTACGCGAACTGCCCAACGTGGTGAGTGTGTTCATCACAGCCGATACCGACGACCGTGTCAAACGTATAATTAGCCGGTCGGAGAGCAAGGATAAAGCCGAAGCCCTGAAGATGACAAAAAAAATCGACAAACTCCGCGCCAACTACTACAACTTCTATAGCGATAAAAGGTGGGGCGACACATCATCATATGATTTATCGTTCAACTCTTCGCGTCTGCCCATCCCCGACATCGCCGATTTAATCATCGAATACATCAAACGTAGATAAAATCACGGCATATATCGATATTCATTGGCTGCTACACTGAATTTTGCTTACCTTTACGATAATTTCCAAGAAATTAACATATCTTCAATGATAAGCTTAGAAAAAGTAGACCGCCAGCAGTGGATGAAATTCTTCACCCACCTTATCGTGATATGCATGCTGTTCTTCCTGCCCGACGTGCTTGCAAACATCTCACACCCCGGACGCAACAAGGCGTGGTCATACGCCATGTATCTCCGTTCGGCAGGATTCGTGACCATATTTTATATCAATTACTACCTTATAATACAGCACACACTGCTTGCCAAGCGCCGCAACTACCTGATGTTTGTGGTATGGAACGTGCTGCTCACCGTCAGCGTATTCTACCTCACCAACCTGGCGAGCGACACGCTGCTGCCACCGCCGCATCACAACCACAAGCACCACGACCTGCCAAGATACATACAGATGCTGCGCGACTGGTCGTGGATGCTGCGCGAAGTGGTGATGGCCGTACTCACCATAGCCCTCAGCGCCGCCCTGCGATTCGCCGAGAGATGGGCAAGCCTGGAGAAACGCAACGAGCAGCTACTCGCCTCACAGCGCGAAGAAGAGCTCGAGGGGCTAAAGAACCAGCTTAACCCCCACTTCCTATTCAACACCCTCAACACCATATACTCGCTTGTGGAAATCGACCCTCACGAGGCTCAAAATGCCATACACCAACTGTCGAAACTGCTAAGATACACGCTTTACCAGAACGAAATCACAGAAAAACTGTCGCATGAGATTGACTTCACCAAAAGCTATATATCGCTCATGGAAATGCGCCTTGGCCCCGACGCCGTAAAGACCGACTTCAGCAATGTGGCTACCGACCCCGACATACCACCCCTGATATTCGTGACTCTCATAGAGAACGCCTTCAAGCACGGCAACACCGGCGAAAAGAACCAGCCTATAGAAATAAGCATATCATCCGACACTGAGGGCACGGTGGTGTGCCGCACATTCAACCACTTCCTGCCGAAAAGCAACGTCAAAGGCAAAGAGGGCGGCATAGGCCTGGCTAATTTGCGAAGAAGGCTACACCTGATATACGGCGGTAAAGCATCATTACAGACAAGAATATCAGGCAACACCTACGAATCTGTTCTCACGATTCATAACACACATCCGGATCACACTTAACGAACTAAGAAAAAAACGAACGCCATGTCATATCGCTGCTGTGTCATTGACGACGAGCCCTTGGCCATCAGGCTTATTTCCTCTTACGTGGAACGCACGCCATCACTTGAGCTGTGCGGCTCCTTCGCATCGGCCTCTGAGGCTGTGAAGATGATTATCGAAGGCAATATCGATATCGTATATCTCGATATAGAAATGCCGCAGATCAACGGCATCGAATTCGCCAAAATCGTGCCCGAATCCCGCCGGATAATATTCACCACCGCCTACGACCGGTATGCAGTGCAAGGGTTTAGGGTAAACGCCGTGGACTATCTGCTCAAGCCCGTGAGCTACGACGAATTCCTTGTGGCCACCAACAGAGCCATCAAAGCCATAGAGTCGCAGCGACCGGCACCCGCTCCCGTGAAACAGCGAGAGTTCATACTCGTGAAAAGCGAATACAGGCTGATACAGATACGCATATCCGATATCCTCTACATCGAGGGGCTTAAGGACTACATAAAAATATATGTGGCGCACCAGTCAAAGCCGATACTCACGCTCATGTCGATGAAAGGCATAGAGCAGGCACTCCCAGAAGGACGATTCATGCGCGTGCACCGCTCGTATATCGTGAACACCGCCCAAATAAGCATAATCGAGCGCAACCATCTCATTATCGGCTCTAACATGATACCCGTATCCGAATCATACAGGCAGCAGTTCTCGGAATATATAGCCTCGCTTAACCCCGAAGAATAGAGGACATCACCCACACCGACCGATAGTGCATTTACTACCATTCTGACTACACCTTTCACCACCCCTTTCACAATATTTTTAAGTAATTATGTGAACGAAAAAAATTGCCAAGTGAAATTTTTTGCCTAACTTTACACCCCATTACGAAAAATCTTCAATTCTTATACCCGACACTAATAAACACAATCAATACACTGTGGCAAAAAATATAGTAGAGACACCGCTGATGAAACAGTACATCGAGATGAAGAAAAAGCATCCCGACGCTATACTACTCTTCCGTGTGGGCGACTTCTACGAGACTTTCTCCGACGATGCCATCGCCGCATCCGAGATACTTGGCATCACGCTTACCCGACGCGCCAACGGCTCAGCCAAATACGTGGAGCTGGCGGGATTCCCGCACCACGCCCTCGACTCTTACCTGCCCAAGCTCGTGAGAGCCGGAAAGCGCGTGGCCATATGCGAACAGCTCGAGGATCCCAAACTCACAAAAAAGCTCGTGAAGCGAGGCATCACCGAACTCGTCACTCCCGGAGTGGCACTTACCGACAACGTGCTGAATCACCGAGAGAACAATTTCCTCGCCGCCATACATATCGAGAAATCACAGGCAGGTGTGGCGTTTCTCGATATCAGCACCGGAGAGTTTATAGTGGGTGAAGGCTCGCTGGACTACTCCGACAAGCTTCTCGCTAATTTCGCGCCCAAAGAGCTGCTTATCGAGAGAGGAATGAAGCCTACCGTGGAATCATCTCTTACCGCTCACTACCTGAGCTTCGAACTCGACGACTGGATATTCACGCATGACGCCGCTAAAGAGCGGCTGCTTAAGCAATTCGGCACCTCATCGCTCAAAGGCTTCGGCATCAACAAAATGTCGAGCGCCATCATCGCGGCAGGCGCCATACTGCATTATCTCGACATCACACAGCACACTCAGACGGGGCACATCACGCGCATAGCCCCTATCGAAATCGAGAAGTACGTGCGCCTCGATAAATTCACCATCCGCAACCTTGAGCTTATCGCCCCTATGGCCGAAGACGGCAAAAGTCTGCTGAGCGTGATCGATCGCACCGTCACTCCCATGGGCGCACGCACCCTTTCGAGATGGATAGTGTTCCCGCTTAGAGACATAAGAGCCATAAACGACAGGCTGGATGTGGTGGAATACCTCTTCAAACATCCCGACCAGCGCGAAGACCTGAAAGGACACCTCGAACGCATCGGCGACCTCGAACGCCTGGTGGGAAAGGTCTCGACCCAGCGTATCACCCCGCGCGAGACACTACAGATACGCAATGCACTGGACGCTCTGACACCCATAAGGAAGATTTGTCTCGACTCCGGCCAACCGGCTCTGCAAGCCATAGGCGAACAGCTTACGCCATGCACAAGTCTGCGCGACCGCATCAACGCCCAGATTAGCCCTGACGCGCCCAACGCCGTGAACCGCGGAGAAGTAATCCGAGAGAACGTGAACGCAGAGCTCGACGAGCTGCGCAAGCTCGCCAAAGACGGCAAAACATATCTGCTGAATCTACAGGCGCGCGAAAGCGCCGCCACGGGTATACCTTCGCTTAAGGTTGGATACAATAATGTGTTCGGATACTATCTGGAAGTGACTAACACGCATAAGGACAAGGTGCCCGGCGAATGGATACGCAAGCAGACACTCGTAAATGCCGAACGCTATATCACACAGGAGCTAAAGGACTACGAAGAGAAGATACTCGGAGCCGAAGACAAGATGCTGAGTCTCGAGACCATGATATATAATGCCCTTGTGGCCGAAATGGCGAGATACACCCAGGCCATGCAGCTCGACTCCGCCCTCATAGCCCGACTTGACTGCCTGAACTCCTTTACAAGGGTATCGATCGAAAACCGCTACAACCGCCCCGTGGTGGATGATTCGCTCGACCTTATCCTCGAAGACGCCCGCCATCCGGTGATAGAGAAACAACTCCCTCCGGGAGAACCCTACATCACCAACTCTGTGGCGCTTAGCAACGAGGGCACCCAGATTATGATGATTACAGGCCCTAACATGTCGGGCAAATCAGCCCTGCTGCGACAGACGGCCATCAATGCGCTGCTGGCACAGATGGGATGCTTCGTGGCCGCCGACTCAGCTAAAATCGGCATCGTGGATAAGATATTCACCCGCGTGGGTGCATCCGACAATATTTCGCTCGGAGAGTCAACATTCATGGTGGAGATGAACGAAGCGGCATCGATACTCAACAATATGAGCCAACGCTCACTGATACTCTTCGACGAACTCGGACGCGGCACATCCACCTACGACGGCATATCCATAGCATGGTCAATCGTGGAGCATATCCACGAGTTCTGCGGCATACACCCCAAGACTCTTTTCGCCACTCACTACCACGAACTCAACGAGATGGAGAAGAGCTTCCCGCGCATAATGAATTTCAATGTGTCGGTAAAGGAAATCGAAGGGCGTATCGTGTTTCTGCGCAAACTCGCGAAAGGCGGCAGCGCCCACAGCTTCGGCATACATGTGGCCAAACTCGCCGGTATGCCGCGGTCAATAGTTAACCGCGCCGACCAGGTGCTTAAGCAGCTCGAAGAGAACGGCTCGCGCGGCGGCGAGGTGAAAATCGAGCGGGAAGAATCGTCAGAGGGTATGCAGATGCGCCTTTTCCAGCTTGACGACCCTGTGCTTTCGCAAGTGCGCGACGAGATAGCCAATCTCGACATCGACAATCTCACGCCACGCGACGCAATGCGCAAGCTCTACGAGATACGCCAAATCATCACGGGTAAATAATCAGTAACTTTAAAATGCAATACCTTACCATATATCCATCGTCAATCGACGAGCGCAGTATATCAAAGGCCGTGAAGGCGCTGCGCGACGGAGCTATAATAATATATCCCACAGATACGGTGTACGCCTTAGGATGTGACGCACTCAACAACCGCGCCATCGAACGCCTATGCGCCTATAAGGGCATCAACCCCGAAAAACAGCATCTGTCGGTGGTGTGCAGCGATATATCCCAAGCCGCGGAATACGCCCGTATCGACAACCACGCCTTCGCTATGCTCAAGCGCAACCTCCCCGGGCCGTTCACGTTCATCCTGCCGGCATCAACCAAGCTACCGAAAGCGTTCAAAGGACGGCGCACCGTGGGCATTCGCGTGCCCGACTGCGACATCACCCGCCAATTGGCTCAGGCTCTCGGCAACCCTATATTGTCGGCCTCGGTGAAAATCGACTCTGAGCATCCGGAGGAAGCCACCCTGCCCGAATCCATAGAAATGAACCACGAGAATATCGCCGACCTGATCATCGACGGCGGCGAAGGCGGCCTGCAGCTCTCCACTGTAGTGGACTGCACCGACTCATCATCACCCGAAATAGTACGCAAAGGCAAAGGCAATTTATTATGATTATCAGAATAGTAAGTCCTGACGAATATTTCAGTGCATTTCCGAAAAGCCGTAATGTGTTTGGTTCTCGCTCATTTGTGGAAATCACTCCTGGCAAAGCTGAGGCTATCCGCTTCTTTATAGGCATTGACGACGAGAATACCACACCGCGATTCGGATTGATAGCCGGACTGAAAAACGGAGAATGGCATGCACCCTACTCCGCACCATTTGCTGAAGTGGCATATTCAAAACCCCAGCATCTGGAACATATCTACGACTTTATATCCGAACTCACAGATTTCCTCGGCGCACCGCTGCATATCACTCTCCCTCCCATATTTTATGATGAGGATATGCTGCCGGAAATCACGGGAATATTCGCTAATTACGCTAATAGGGTAATCTTTGATTTCGATTATTTTTATCCCACATCTGAGTTTACCAAATACCGGGAATCACTTGAAAGTACCCCACGTTACAACCTGAATAAGGCACAAAGGACGCATTTTGTGTTTGAGAAGACCTCCAATCTGGACAAAGCCTATGAGGTGATACGCATCAACCGTGAGACACATGGTTATTATCTTGCCATGAGCCTTGAGCAGGTAAGACATACATCCGAAGTGATAGACATCGATGCCTTTATGCTTACCCTCGAAGGCAAAGATGTGGCTTCAGCTATTGTATACCATGTGTCAGAAGGCATAGCGCAGGTGATATATTGGGGCGATATCCCCGGATTCTCGCATCTTAAGCCCATGAATATGCTGGCCTACGAGGTGTTCGGATATTATGCGTCTCATGGTGTGCGCATAGTGGATGTAGGTCCGTCATCATCTAATGGCGTGCCCAACTCCGGGCTATGCAGGTTCAAGAAATCGGTAGGATGCCGCATGGCTTTGAAGCCCACATTTGTTTTTTGACGGATTTTTTCGTAATTTTGCACTGAAAATGGGACGACTACTGGCTATCGACTACGGACGCAAGCGTTGCGGCATCGCCGTGACCGATGAACTACGCATCATCGCCAACCCTCTCACCACCGTCAGAGCGTGCGACCTCAACGATTTCGTGATTAAGTATACCTCTGAAAATAAGGTGGATGAGATAGTGGTAGGGCTTCCCACCACCATGCGGGGCGAGGCTTCGGAGTCACAGAAATACTTAGTGCCGGCAATGAAGAGCCTGCACAAGGCTGTGCCCGGAATACCTATCGTGTACCACGACGAGCGCTTCACCTCCGTTATAGCCCACCGTGCCATGATTGATGGCGGCATGAAGAAATCAGACCGGCGTGACAAAGCCAATGTGGATATGATTTCAGCTGCCATAATTCTTAACGATTATCTGCAAAAGATCAACTAATATGAAACTCCCAATTTATTTATACGGCCATCCGGTATTGAGGGCCAAATCTTCTGAAATCCACGCTGACTATCCCGAGCTGAAGAAGCTTATAGAGGATATGTTCGAGACTATGTATTTTTCGGAGGGCGTAGGCCTCGCCGCACCTCAGATTGGCAAAAATATACGTCTGGTGGTAATCGACGCTTCTCCGCTGGCCGAGAACTTCCCGGAATGTGACGGTTGGAAAAAAGCCCTGATAAACCCGGAAATAGAGGTGCTGGACGGCGATACCATAGCCCGCTCCGAAGGATGCCTTAGTCTGCCCGGTATGTCGGAGGACGTTAAGCGTGTGGAGCACATACGCCTCCGCTGGCTCGATGAGGATTTCCAGCCCCACGAGGAGGAATTCTCCGGATTCCTCTCACGCATAATACAGCACGAGTGCGACCATCTGGAAGGCAAAGTATACATGGACCATGTGTCAGCGGCACGACGCCTGCTCAACAAATCTAAACTCAATAATCTAATCAACGGCAAGACACGCGTGGACTACCCCGTGCGATATGCCCCTAAAAAACGATAATTAAGGTGTTAGGCTTTAGGCTTTAGGTTTTAGGTGTTAGGCTTTAGGCACCTGAAACCTAACGCCTAAAACCTAAAACCTAAAACCTAAAACCAACATGGCTGACGATAAAAAAATAATTTTCTCGATGGTAGGCGTATCCAAGACCTACCCCCCACAAAAAACCGTACTTAAGGATATATACCTGTCGTTTTTCTATGGCGCCAAAATCGGCATCATCGGTCTGAACGGCTCCGGTAAGTCCACTCTTTTGAAGATTATAGCCGGACTCGACAAGAGCTACCAAGGCGAAGTGGTGTTCTCGCCCGGATATTCGGTAGGATATCTGGAGCAGGAACCTACCCTCGACCCTGACAAGACTGTGATAGAGGTAGTGCGCGAAGGCGTACAGCCCATAATGGATTTGCTGGCTGAGTATGATCAGGTGAACGCCGCATTCGGAGACCCTGAAGTGCTGGACGATCCCGATAAGATGGATGCCCTGATAGCGCGCCAGGCCGAACTTCAGGACAAACTCGACGCCGCTGACGCATGGAATATCGACTCGAAGCTCGAGCGCGCGATGGATGCCCTGCAATGCCCGCCCGATGACCAGAAAATCAGCACTCTCTCCGGTGGCGAGCGCCGACGCGTGGCTCTGATACGCCTGCTCCTGCAGCAGCCCGATATCCTGCTTCTCGACGAGCCCACCAACCACCTCGATGCAGAGTCAATCGACTGGCTCGAGCAGCATCTGCAGCAGTATCCCGGCACCGTAATTGCCATTACTCACGACCGATACTTCCTGGATCATGTGGCAGGATGGATTCTCGAACTCGACCGTGGCGAGGGCATACCATGGAAAGGCAACTATTCGTCATGGCTTGACCAGAAGACAAAGCGTATGGCTCAAGAGGAGAAACAAGCCAGCAAGCGCCGCAAGACTCTGGAGCGCGAGCTTGAATGGGTGCGCATGGCTCCGAAAGCGCGTCAGGCCAAGGGTAAGGCGCGTCTGTCAAGCTACGACCGCTTGCTTAACGAGGACCAGAAACAAAAGGAGGAGAAGCTGGAAATATTCATCCCCAACGGTCCGCGCCTTGGCAACAAGGTCATTGAGGCTCACGACCTTGCAAAATCGTTCAGCCATAAGAAGCTGTTTGAGAACCTATCGTTTATGCTCCCGCCAAATGGCATTGTGGGTGTAATCGGCCCTAACGGAGCCGGCAAAACCACACTGTTCCGCCTTATCATGGGTCAGGAGACTCCGGATGCCGGTACTTTCGAAGTGGGTGAGACTGTGAAAATAGCGTATGTTGACCAGCGTCACCACGACCTTGTGCCTGAAAAGAGTGTTTATGAGGTGATTTCTCAAGGTGTGGAGTCGTTCCGCATGGGAGGACGCGATGTGAATGCCCGCGCTTACCTGTCGAAGTTCAATTTCACCGGTGCTGACCAAGAGAAGAAGATTGCTGTGCTTTCGGGTGGTGAGCGCAACCGTCTGCACTTGGCGATGGCACTGAAAGAGGAGGGCAACGTGATACTCCTCGATGAGCCCACCAATGATATCGATGTGAATACTCTACGCGCCCTTGAGGAGGGTCTTGAGGATTTCGCCGGATGCGCTGTGGTGGTAAGCCACGACCGCTGGTTCCTCGACCGCATATGCACACATATCCTGTCATTTGAGGGCGACGGCAAAGTAGTGTTCTACGAAGGCTCTTACAGCGACTATGAGGAATACAAGAAGCAGCAGAATGGAGGCAAAGAACCCCCTCGCCGCCGCTACCGTAAGCTCATGGACTAAACTCCTTGATATGAGACAAAAATAATCGGGAATACGCTTTTGCGTATTCCCGATTATTTTTGTCTCAACTTTTTGCAGCATACTCCTCGATAGTCGGCGATTTCACGTCCACGCCGTACTGGCGGGCCCGAGCAAGTATGGCCTTCGCGAGCTTGGGCTTAAGCTCTTCCGGACAATAACGGAAATACGCCTCGGCGGCACGTACATGTGCGGCATCGGGCATGGGGTATTCGCGGCGTTCGGGCAATCCGAACACGCTGTCGGGGAGCTCTTCTTTCTCTCTGTATGTTAGTCGGTCGTTCATAATCATCAATTTTAGTATATTATGAATAACACGGCATCATACACAAAGGTTTACCGCGTAAGCAACGCATCGTATATCACCATGGCCGCCATAGCCTCAACTATAGGCACCGCGCGAGGTAATACACAAGGATCGTGCCTGCCGCGCGCATGTACAGTGGCAGGATTACCATACTTATCTATAGTGGTGACATCTCGAAGCAGAGTGGCTACCGGCTTAAACGCCACGCGGAAATATATATCCTCGCCGTTGGATATACCGCCTTGGATACCGCCGGAGTGATTGGTGGCAGTATGAGGCCGGTCAGTCTCATCATCAGCCGGAAGCCATGTATCAATCATCTCGCTGCCGCGCCGGCCGCAGTCGGCAAAGCCCATACCATAATCAAAACCCTTGGCAGCATTGATACTAAGCATGGCTGAAGCCAAAGAAGCCTGCAATTTCCCGAACACCGGGTTACCCAGACCCGCCGGCACTCCTTTTACTACACATGACACCACACCGCCTATCGTATCACCGTCGGCCTGCACTTCGCGAATCAGAGCCTCCATCCTTGCCGCCACTTCTGTATCCGGACACCTTACCACATTAGTTTCTACCAAAGACAAATCCAGCTCGGTATAGGGTAAGCCGATACATATATCGCCCACTTGTGACGTGTATGCCTGTATGCTTATGCCGTGATGAGCCAAAGCCTGACGCGCGAATGCACCTCCTACCACGCGGGCAATAGTCTCACGTGCGGAAGACCTGCCGCCCCCGCGATGATCGCGTAAGCCGTATTTCACCTGATAGGTGTAATCGGCATGCGACGGACGCATCACATCGCGCAGATTATCATAGTCGTTCGAATGATGATCGGCATTTCTCACGATGAATCCTATAGATGTACCGGTAGTCACGCCGTCAAGCATACCGGAAAGAATCTCCACGCGGTCTGTCTCATTGCGTGCGGTGGTGATGGACGATTGCCCCGGACGCCTACGGTCAAGCTGCCGCTGCACCTCATCAAGGTCAATCCTCAGACCCGGCTGTATACCATCGATTACACCTCCTATGGCAGCCCCATGACTCTCGCCGAAAGTGGTGAGTCTGTATCTGTATCCTATGCTATTCATCGCTGCCAGTTTTTACTATATCTGCCAATGTGCCTCCCACATAATCTATAAGTTGCCGCGGATTCACTTTGAATTGTAGTCCGCGCTGTCCGGCACTTACATATATGTAATCATAATCAGCGGCCGTGACATGAAAATATGTGGGGAAAGACTTCTTCATGCCCACGGGGCTACACCCTCCCCTTATGTATCCCGTAAGAGGCAAAAGCTCCTTCATGGGTATAAGGTCGGCCTTTTTAGCCCCTGCGGCTTTGGCGGCTTTTTTCAAGTCCACCTCACAGTTCCCGGGCACGACACACACGAAATATCCGCATTTGTCGCCGTGCAGCACAAGAGTCTTAAACACACAGTTTATATCCTCGCCGAGCGCGTCAGCCACATGGCTGGCGGCAAGGTCATTCTCGTCGTACTTATATGGTATGAGCTCGTATGGTATCTTAGCTCTGTCGAGCAGGCGCGCCGCATTAGTCTTTTGTATCTTTTCCATAAAATTCAGTCGATTCCACATTCTGCATTAATTCAAACCTCCAAAGTCAGAGTCACCGGGCAATGGTCCGACCCCATGACATCAGTCTCAATACCCACAGCTTTGAGCTTAGGCAGCAGACGCTCGGAGATAAGGAAATAGTCGATACGCCAACCATTGTTTTTCTCGCGTGCCTTAAACCTATAGCTCCACCACGAATATATGTCTTTAGCGTCAGGGTTAACATGTCTGAATGTATCCACGAATCCGCTGTCGAGCAGTCGCGTGAAGCACGAGCGCTCCTCATCAGTGAATCCGGGATTATGTCGGTTGCCGGCAGGATTTTTTATGTCAATCTCCTTATGTGCCACGTTCATGTCGCCGCATATTATCACAGGTTTTTTGGAGTCAAGGCTTTTCACATAGTCAAGAAAGTCATTCTCCCATTTCATGCGATATGGCAGACGCACGAGTTCGGTCTGTGAATTGGGTACATACACGTTTACCAGATAAAAATCCGGCAATTCAAGAGTCACTACTCTGCCCTCATGGTCGTGTTCGTCCACACCTAACCCGGTGGTTACACTCAGCGGTTTGTGCCGCGAGAAAATCACCGTGCCGGAGTAGCCTTTCTTGTCTGCATAATTCCAATAGCTCTCATAGCCGGGAAATGTTAAGTCAATCTGCCCGTCCTGCAGCTTTGTCTCCTGCATACAGAAAAAGTCGGCGTCCTCCCTATTGAATATTTCAGGAAAACCCTTTTTATATATGGCTCTCAGGCCGTTGACGTTCCAAGATACGAATTTCATTTGTAAATAATTTGGCATGTTGATGTTTAAGCCACAAATTTACAAAAAAAGACGTTAATTAGGAAATATCACCGTTAATAATATATCCTTGCTCAATACGCTCACGATTATACGTCAGATTATAAGATATTTACGCATAGTGCCATAATATCCGCTTCCTATATAAGGCTGATCATGGCAGTATAGAGCGGCTCTACACCGTGACTTCGCCGCGGAGCGATCGACCAAGACTCTCCACTATCTTATCATGTGACAGACCGAGTCCGAAAAGATACATCATCTTTGTGATAGCGGCCTCAAAGGTGATATCTCTGCCGGAAATCACACCGGCATTAGTGAGAACATCGCCGCCGGTATATCGAGTATGCACAGCCCCATTGCTGCACTGGGTGACATTGAGTATGACTATGCCCCTATCTACCGCACTGCGTATGGCATCCACAAACCACTGGCATGTGGGTGCGTTACCGGCTCCGAATGTGCGAAGCACCACACCTTTAATACCCGGAGTGTCAAGCTGATGCCTGAGAGTGACCTCTGTAATGCCGGGGAACAAATCCACCGACATCACTGATGAGTCCATAGCCAGATTTGCCTTCAATGGCCGTGAATATCGGCTTCTCGAAAGCGCGTCGCGATCGTAAGTGATACCAAGACCGATTTTGGCAAGCGAGGGGTAGTTGTTGCTCTTGAAGGCATTGAAATTGTCGGCGCTACGCTTTGTTGAGCGGTTGCCGCGCCAAAGGTAGTTTTCGAAGAGTATGGCTACCTCCTGCACCATCGGGCATCCTGCATGATCGGTGGCTGCCGCTATCTGTAATGCGGTAATCAGATTTTCCTCACCGTCGGTACGCACTTCTCCGATTGGCAACTGCGACCCGGTGATAATCACCGGTTTATGCAGATTCTCGAGCATGAACGACAATGCGGAGGCCGTGTATGCCATAGTGTCGGTGCCGTGTAGCACCACAAATCCGTCATAAAGCCTGTAATTATCAGCCACACTGCGAGCTATCTGCTGCCAATGGCCGGGATTCATGTCCGAAGAGTCGATCGGAGGGTTGAACTGTATATTATCTATAGTGTAATCGAGCATCTTCACCTTAGGCACATTCTCCATAAGGTGAGTGAAATCGAAAGGCTTTAACACACCGGAGGAGGCATCCTCGATCATGCCGATGGTGCCTCCGGTGTATATTATCAGAATCTTGGGTTTCATCCTATCTTCACGCCGGGTACCACCGGGGCCGAAGGTTGGATTAGCACTAAAGAACCATCGGCATTCTCCGCACTTAGAATCATGCCCTGCGACACAATGCCTTTGAGCTTACGCGGAGGCAGGTTGGCTATGAAGCATACCTGCTTACCCACTAAATCCTCAGGATTGTAGTATTTGGCGATTCCCGACACGATGGTACGTTTCTCCAATCCGTCATCGATTAGGAATTGCAGTAGCTTGTCGGCCTTTTTCACTCGGCTGCACTCCAATACTGTGCCCACACGCAAATCCGCTTTCATGAATGTGTCAAAGTCCACGTCGGGAGCTTGCTTTTCGGCCTTGAACGCGTTAAGCTGATTGATGCGCTTGCTCTCTTGGAGTTTGTTGATTTGCGCCTCTATGGCAGCATCCTCTATTTTCTCAAACAGGAGCACAGGCTCTCCGAGCTTGACTCCGGGCGCCACGATATCCGTGCGTCCTATCATATCCCATGTAAGGTCGGTGAGCTTAAGCATACCACATAGCTTTTCCGACATGAAGGGGAGCATCGGCTCAAATGCCACAGCGAGGTCAGCGCATATCTGGAGTGCCACATACAGAGCCGTGGCCGTACGTGCCATATCTGTCTTGGCGAGTTTCCAGGGCTCGGTCTCCTGAAGGTATCTGTTGCCTATTCGGGCTATCTCCATAGCTTTGTTGGAGTATTCGCGGAAATGGAAGTTGTCAAGGCATTCTGTGATTTCGCCTTTAAGCTTGAGTATATCGTCGAAAGCGGCGCGGTCAATGCTCTCGAAATCACCCGGTGCAGGCACCACACCGTCGAAGTATTTGTGTGTGAGCACCACGGCGCGGTTGACGAAATTGCCGAGGGTGGCCACGAGCTCGCTGTTGTTGCGTGTCTGGAAGTCACGCCATGTGAAGTCATTGTCCTTAGTCTCCGGGGCATTCGCGGTAAGCACATATCTCAGCACATCTTGCTTTCCGGGGAACTCCCTCAAATATTCATGAAGCCACACGGCCCAATTGCGCGATGTGGATATCTTATCGCCTTCGAGGTTAAGGAATTCGTTGGCGGGCACGTTGTCGGGGAGCTGGAATCCGTCGCCGTAAGCCATGAGCATGGCCGGGAATACAATGCAGTGGAATACTATATTGTCCTTGCCTATGAAGTTGATGATGCGTGTCTCGGGGTCTTTCCACCATGTCTGCCATGTGTCGGGAAGCAGTTCTTTCGTATTGGATATGTATCCGATAGGTGCGTCAAACCACACATATAGCACTTTCCCCTCGGCGCCTTCCACAGGCACGGGCACGCCCCATTTGAGGTCGCGGCTCACGGCACGGGGCTGTAGGCCTAAGTCGAGCCATGATTTGCATTGTCCGTATACGTTGGTTTTCCATTCTTTATGACCTTCGAGAATCCACTGGCTCAGTGCCTGCTGATACCGGTCAAGCGGCAGATACCAGTGAGTGGTCTCTTTCAGCGTGACGGGGGCATCGGTGAGGACTGAGCGCGGGTTGATGAGGTCGGTGGCGTTCAGGCTCGACCCGCAAGCCTCACATTGGTCGCCGTATGCGCGTTCGTTGCCGCAGCGCGGGCAGGTGCCCACCACGTAGCGGTCGGCAAGGAATTCGCCGGCTTGTTCGTCATAAGGTTGCAGTGAGGTTTTCTTTATGAATTTGCCGTTGTCGTACAGGCGGCGGAAAAATTCAGAAGCTGTGTCGCGGTGGATGTCGGAGGTGGTGCGGGAGTACACGTCGAATGTGATGCCAAGTTCCTCAAACGAGTCCTTGATTATCTTATGGTAGCGATCAACGATATCCTGAGGGGTGACACCTTCCTTGCGAGCTTTCAGGGTAATGGGTACACCGTGTTCATCGCTGCCGCCCACAAGCAGCACATCGCGGCCCTGCAGTCGCAGGTAGCGCGCATAAATATCCGCCGGCACGTACACTCCGGCAAGGTGTCCTATGTGCACCGGACCGTTGGCGTAAGGCAATGCGGTGGTGACAAGCGTGCGTTTATATTCCTTTTCCATTTACAAGTGATTTTCTTTGAGTTAAAAATCCGCTTTCAAGACTACAAAGTTACGAAATAAATGCCTCTTATCAAAATAAAATTAAGGCATCCCTTGTAAGACGATGCTTAAATTGTGCATTTATTTGTGCCTGCGGGCAAATTTATTCCAAAAATATTTCCATATCTCAAACTTTTTGCTTATTTTTGAGCCATGAGAAGAGCATTTGTATATTTTTTGTGCGCATGGATTTATGTAGTAAGCCATGCCGCACCAGCATCTGATGGCGTGAATGTGAGCCTTATCTGGCTTTAGTATACAGCTCTATGACTGCTAAAGAGAATAAGCCATCAGTCACTTCAATACCCTTGATGATGAAAAAAATCGTATGCGATCTCGGATTAGACAATAACGACACCGGTATAGCTCTGATGACGTCGCGCTCTGAAGCCAATATCTCTGATATAATAGTATGGGACGAACCCCAGGTGGCCACTATGGTGGGCGACTCTGTATATTTCTTCGGTAATTTTTTCGCCACATACACCCCCGGGGAAACCCCGGTAGGGATGCAAGGGGAGAACGGTGTGGTAATGATAGGCGACCTAAGCAATCCGTCTGTGTCACCCAAACCGTTCTCGCTTGTGGCTAACCAGCCTTTCAGAAACTCGTATTCATGCTCGATGTCTCTGTCATTGGCTGAAAATATGGAGGATATGTTAGTCGATTTTGAAGTGAAAGCGAAAGGCACTATGAAATCTGTTCTGCTCACTCCAGTGACAGCGAAGGGGCTTATACACATGTTTGAGGAATATCTTGAGATTCCTCATAACAAGAGGGAGAAAAGCCTGAAACCGTCGGATAAGGTGTTCCTTAACGAGAGCATGGTGAAATGCGCGACTTCCAATTGTAAGAAAATGACAGGCTTAGATGTGACCGACATCAGTGAAGCTTCGTTTTCCGACCTGGGCCTTATGCCGGGAAGCAGTGGCATAGAGTACAGCCATAACGGCAAAATAAGCGGACTTGTGGAGGATATGGGCAACGACCTTATTGTCAATGTGGGGAGGCTTATGGGTAAACGCAGCAAAATCAGCGGCATCGAACGCGAACGTAAATATCCGGCTTTTTTGGCTTCTATCTCCCAATCTAAATTTAAAATCTCAATCATTACCCCTGAGGATATATGCCCAATCAGGAGAGCCTTGACCAACTGGCTATAAATGCCAATACTCCTCTTGGCAAAGTTTTTGCCAATGCCAAAATAAACTCCGATGGCAATGTAGATATCAATTTTATGGAGCAATACAACACTTTCTACATCTCATCCGACCAATGGCAAGATTATCTTTCGCTTGACGACCTTGCCACAAGCATATACGACGCTTCGATAATCTATACAAAGCAGTAAATTCAGCTTTGCTTCATCGCACCCGCGGCCAAGTTGACTACTTGATCAGAGTCCTCATCAGGCGGCATGGAGGGGCGAATCCATTCGCACGAAACCAATGGTCTGAATTTCGGGAGAATGGGTTCGCCCTCCATGTCACCTGATGGCCCAGTCAACTATGGTGCGCAGTTTGGATGAGTACTCCACCCCGATTTTTGTGACCTTGCGGCCGCGCGCCTCCCACTGCAGGGAGTAACCCTTCTCGTCGATCTGCCGCAGGGCCGCCGACGGCGGCTCGTCGAGCTTGAACTCGAAAACGTACACCCTCCACGGTGTCTCCGCCACCATGTCGGCCCTGCCCGCTGGGGTGGCTATCTCGCAGCGCGTGTTGGCACCCAGCATCATGAATATCACCTGCATGCACAGGTGAAGGTGCCGTTCTTTCACCTCGTCAACTATCTGATGGTAGGGTATGCTCGACACTATGGCCTGTACGGTACGCATCATGCCGTCGGCGTCGCCGCCGTAGACCTCCCTGCGCAGTCTGCTCATATAGTTGGTGATGTTTGGAGCCGAGAGCGTGGAGTATTCCGGCACGAACAGTTTAGCCAGCGCAGCCTGCACCTCTTCATTTGGCACCTTAAGCGTGTAGCCGTCGCCCCCGTCCCAATCCGCTATCGTCAGATAGCCCGTCTGGAAGAACAGCGCGGCGAGGTTATGTGCGGAATATGTGCCGTTAAGGTCTTCCTTGTCAACCAGGTCGGCGGTGAGACTGTTGATGTCGGCGTCGCTCTCGCGCATGAAATCCACAAGAATCTTCGACGAGCCGCTCATCACCCAGTAGTTGTCGAGCGAGCGGTCATCCAGCGCGTTGAGCACGCTGAATGGGTTGCACACGTACTCCTCCCTGCTCGTGAAGCGGTATCCGTCGTATTTCTGCAGTATGGCCTCCACGGCCTTTTCCCGTGTGTACCCGTACTTCTCCGCCAGCCGGCCGATGCCCTCGCCGAAGTTGGACAGCAGCTCCCCCCTTGTGATGCCGCATATCGAGGCGTAGTCCTCGCTCATGCTGATGTCCTTGGGGTTGTTGTTGCCGGAGAATATGGTGGTGTTGCGGAAGCGCGACACTCCGGTGATGAAGGCGAACTTGA
>N._stephensi_709_foregut__coassemble_117_pt1 | contig 31558 bp, 22 predicted proteins | sample N__stephensi_709_foregut__metabat2_low_PE_014 | metagenome-assembled genome bin N | reverse complement strand
TCTTTCCTCATGTGGCATGGCGACTTTTGCGGCGTTTAGTTAATTTACAGTCTCTTTCAGTACGCCCCTCCTTACTATTTGAGGGTGTCCATGACGAAGGTGCTTCGGATGGTGCTTATGTATTCGAGAGCACCTAATTTGTTGAGCAAAAATTCCTGGTATTCCGACATATCCTTTACGGCCACTTTCATCATGAAATCAGAGTCACCGCTTATATTGTAACATTCAGCTACCTGAGGCCATTGCTGTACCTGTTGGCGAAAGAGGTCGGCGTATGTCTGGTTGATTTGCTTGAAACCTATCTGACAGAATACGGTAAAGCCGCGGTTGAGCTTGGAGGCATCAAGGATGGTAGTGTAACCTTTGATTATGCCAAGGCGTTCGAGACGGCGGTGACGCTCGAATGTAGGCGTGGCGGAAAGATGTATGCGCGCTGCCAATTCTTTGTTGGTGAGACGGCTGTTGAGCTGAAGTTCATGGAGGATTTTGAAATCTATATCGTCGAGTGCCATATTAATTTTGATATTGATTTTGATATTGATTTTGCTTTTCTTTTCTTCCTCTTTCTTATATTTATACTAAAGTTTCGAACACTTCATCAAAAAGGCGCACAGTGGATTTTTGTGCAAAGGTACGGATTTTTTTATGGATAGGCAAACATTCTGAATTTTTTGCGAGAAAAGGGGATTGTTTGGATGATATTTCTATTAAAAAGGATATTTGTAGTGGATTTTTCTGATTTTTCGATTTTACTTTAGTAGTATTGTCTTTTGCCGTAACTTTGCTGCATGAAACATAAACAATAAAAAAATACCACTATGGCAAACCAGAAACTACACTTCGAGACTATCCAGCTACATGCCGGACAAGAGAATCCTGACCCAGCAACTGGCGCACGCGCAGTGCCTATCTATCAGACTACCTCCTATGTGTTCCGCGATTCGCAGCACGCCGCCGACCGCTTCGGCTTGCGTGACCCGGGGAATATATACGGCCGACTCACCAATTCCACTCAAGGGGTACTTGAAGAACGAGTAGCCGCTCTCGAAGGCGGTGTGGCTGCCTTGGCTGTGGCTTCAGGCGCAGCAGCCGTAACCTATGCTTTGCAGAATATCGTGCAGAACGGCGATCATATCGTAGCGGCGGATAATCTCTACGGCGGGTCATTCAACCTCATAACCCACACACTGGCCACACAAGGAGTGACCAACACTATCACCGACTTCCGCAACCCGCAGAATGTGGAACGTGCCATCCAACCCAATACCAAGGCCATATATGCCGAAACGTTCGGCAACCCCAACAGCGATGTGCTTGACATCGCCGCGATAGCCGAAGTGGCCCATCGCCATAATATACCGCTGATAATCGACAATACATTCGGCACCCCCTATCTGATACGTCCCATCGAGCACGGGGCCGATGTGGTGGTACACTCGGCCACAAAATTCATCGGAGGACACGGTTCGAGCCTGGGAGGCGTGATAGTTGATAGCGGCAATTTCGACTGGAAGCGCGACTCCGACAAATACCCCACCCTCGCCAAACCTGACCCCAGCTACCACGGAGCCATTTTCGCTGATGTGGCCGGACCGGCAGCTTTCGTGACCAGGATTCGCGCCGTGATACTACGCGACACCGGAGCCACCATCTCTCCATTCAACGCGTTTATCCTTCTGCAAGGACTGGAGACTCTGTCGCTGCGTATAGAGCGCCACGTGGCCAATGCCCTAAAAGTAGTGGATTTCCTGAGCAACCACCCGAAAGTGGCTAAAGTGAATCACCCCTCGCTGCCTGATCATCCCGACCACCAACTCTACAACAAACTCTATCCGCAAGGAGCGGCATCGATATTCACCTTCGAGATAAAAGGCGGTGAAGAGGCGGCATGGCGTTTCATCGACAATCTGAAGATATTCTCCCTTTTGGCAAATGTGGCCGACGTGAAGAGCCTCGTGATACACCCCTACACCACCACCCACTCGCAGATGACCCCCGAAGAGCTGGAGCAACAGCACATCACGCCGTCAACCGTGCGCCTGAGCATAGGCACCGAACATATCGACGACATCATAGCCGACCTCAGCCAGGCGTTCGACAAAGCATAGTCTCCCGCTTGGATCCCATCAATTCGCTTATTGAATCAAAATTTATTTATTTTACCTGAAGAATTGACGAAACCACAGATTTAGGCAGGTAAACACAACAAAAAAGATTGTTTTTCGTATTGCTAATAGCCGCAGACTTACCTGTCTGCGGCTATTAGCAATTTTTACGCGTCAACAATCCTAATTTACGAGAACAGCCATTTTAGTCTGTAAGCGTTGACTACATGTTGTGACTTCAATTAATGCTTACGTATGTCCGTAAGCTTAGGTTGACTGTTTGGAGCTTTTAGTCTTGACGCGGAGCACATCGAAACCGTTGCCGTATACGCTCTCCACATATGAGTTGGTGACATAAGCATGGGGGTCGCACTCATAAGCGATACGGTAAATCATGTATGTGTCGCGCTGTCTGCACCACACTATCATCATCTTATGGCTCTGACCCGTCCAGTATCCCGTGCCATCCCAGCAAGTCACCCCGCGACCGGTCTCGTGGGTTATACGGTAGCATATCCTCTCCCATTGGTCTGAAAGAATGATGAACTGCACCGTGCGCGATTCCAGCCCCACATATCTGTCTGCTATCACAGAATACAGGCCTATGGCAAGCCAACCCAGCAGGATAGTCTGTGTGCGGCTCTGCACGCGCATCTCCATATCTCCGTCAAACGGCAAGAAAAACGACAATGCCACTATCGTAACGTCCACCACCATCATTACCCTGCCCATACTCACATCAGTCTTATGCGAGAAAATCGCCGCTACTATGTCGGTGCCGCCGCATGTACCCCCATGGCTATAATACAAACCTATGCCAAAACCGCACAGCACGGCACCCACAGCCACGCTCATAAGCTCGCTCGACACAAGCGGGGGATGCGAGGTGAAATATCCCTCTATAGCGCCAATCATAAGCGAAAGGAGAGTCATACCGAATATAGTACGCACCAGAAATGTGCGGCCCAGTGTACGCAGCCCCATTACCAGCAACAGGCAATTCACTGCATACATGGTCACCGCCACAGGTATGGTTTTTGCCGAGGCATAGTAAACAAGGGTCGAAAAACCCGCCATACCGCCTATCACGATGTCATGAGGCAATATGAACGCAGAAAAGCCGATGGCATAAAGGGCTATTCCAAGAATAATGATAAGATAGTCGCGAGCGTCGGAACGCAGCTTTGAGGCATTGATTTTAAGGTGAAGATGCATCTTTGTGGCTTGAATAAAGTGAAAAAACGCGTCAAAATTACAAAAAATATCTCTAAACCACATGTTGCCGGCAAAAAAAATTTGCCGAGTTCGAATTATTGACTAAATTTGCCAAAGATTGACGCGTCTACCATGAGCGGAAACCACTTTACGGCACGCCAATCCACAACATTCCGAACAACTGACACCAACCATAAATCATGAAAAAACTAACCATACTTGGAGTATCGGCTATTACAGCCATAAGCATGTGTGCGAATACCGACACCATCGACCTTTCCGGACAATGGAAATTCGCCGAGGGTGACAGCCCCCAATATAATGATGTGATCACCTTGCCAGGGTCAATGCTTACCAACGGCAAAGGCCATGACGTGAACCTCAACACACAGTGGGTGAGTTCGCTCTACGACTCTTCTTACTACTACAATCCCGCTATGGAGCGTTACCGACAAGAGGGCAATATGAAATTCCCATTCTTCCTTACCCCCGACAAGCACTATGTGGGCAACGCCTGGTATGCCCGCAGTGTGGACATACCCAAGACATGGAGCAAAAAGAGGGTGATTCTGCATCTTGAACGCCCTCACATAGAGACCACCGTTTACGTCAACGGCAAAGAATGTGGACGCGACTCATCACTTAGCGTACCACACAATTTCGACATCACAAAACATATAAAAACCGGCGAGACCAACGAAATAGCCATACGTATATACAACGGCATAGAAAACGTGTGCGTAGGGCAGGACTCGCACAGTGTCACTGACCAGACCCAAGGCTGCTGGAACGGCATCATCGGTGACATCGAGCTACAGGCACGGCCGGCTACTTATATCGAGAATATACAGATTTACCCCTCAGCCGCCGAAAAGAAAATCCTTGCCGTCGTGGCTCTGGGCGGCGACAAGGGTAAAAGCCACAAATTAGAGCTTAACGTGCCTGGCATGGCATCCAAATCACTGAAATTCAAAGGCGATACAGCATCAGTAGAAATACCCTTGGGTGAGAATGTAAAGCTCTGGGACGAATTCACCCCTAACCTCTATACCCTTATCGCCACCCTTGACGGCGAAGACACACTGGAAGAAACCTTCGGTGTGCGCGACATAGCCATAGAAGGTAAGCAATTCATGCTCAACGGACACCCCATATGGATTCGCGGCACCGTGGAGAATTGCTGCTTCCCACTCACCGGATACCCTCCCACCGACGAGCAATCATGGCTCGACATATTCAATAAATGCAAAGAGTACGGGCTGAATATGATGCGATTCCACTCATACTGCCCGCCGGAGGTAGCGTTCGCAGCTGCCGATAAGGCAGGATTCTACCTGCAGCCAGAAGGGCCGTCATGGCCCAACCACGGTGTGAAGCTCGGCAGAGGCATGAACATCGACCACTATCTGCAAGAAGAGACCGAACGCATGGTGAAGGAATACGGCAACCACCCCTCGTTCTGTATGCTTGCCGCAGGCAACGAGCCGGCCGGCGACTGGGTAAAATGGGTGGGCGAATTCGTGGACAAATGGGAAGCTACCGGCGATACCCGGCGCGCGTACTGCGGCGCATCAGTTGGCGGCGGCTGGGCCTGGGACCCCAAAAGCCAGTATCATGTGAAAGGCGGCGCGCGCGGACTTGACTGGACACGCCATGCCCCACAGACCACCGACGACTTCGCGCAAGCCATTAGCCAATACGTGCAGAAAGGGCGCACCGTCACCACTTACGATATCAACGAGCCGTATCTTAGCCACGAACAAGGACAGTGGTGCGCATTCCCTGACCTCGACGAGACCAGCCAATACACCGGAGCATATAAGGCAGGCAATTTCGAAATATTCCGTGACTTGCTCGAAACTAACGGTATGGCCTCGCAAGCAAAGAAATTCCTCAACGCCAGCGGTAAGCTACAGACCTTAGCCTACAAATACGAAATGGAAAAGAACTTGCGCACTCCCGGTTATGCCGGATTCCAGATTCTCTCGCTCAACGACTACAGCGGCCAGGGCACAGCCCTCGTGGGCGTGCTCAACGTATTTTGGAGGGAAAAAGGATACTGCAATGCCTCCGACTGGACACAGTTCTGCTCTCCGGTGGTACCACTGGCCAAATTCCCTAAATTCGTATACACCGATGCCGAAAAGGTGGTAGTGCCTATCGTGGCATATAACGCCTACTCCGAACCTTTGGCCGGCACATCGGTGAATTACACAATCACTGACTCGAAAAGCGCGGTGGTGGGCAAAGGCAGTGCCGACCTCGGCACACTACCATTAGGACAGAATATCGATTTGCTGACAGCCGAATTCATGCCTGCACCATCAAGCGAGCCTCACAAATACACCCTTAACGCAGAAATCACCTCTGCCAACTACCCGAACGCCCACAATAGCTGGGAATTCTGGGTATACCCGCAGAAAGTGGAAATGCCAGAGACGGCCGACATACACGTGACCGACACACTCGACACAAAAGCCCTCGATATACTCGCATCAGGAGGCAAGGTGCTTATTACAGCCGCAGGCAAAATACGATACGGCAACGATGTGGTGCAGCAGTATCTGCCAGTGTTCTGGAACACAAGTTGGTTTAAAATGCGTCCGCCGCACACCACAGGAGCCACAATAGACACCTCCCACCCAATCTTCAAGCATTTCCCCTCCGATGACTGGGCCAACCTCAACTGGTGGGAACTGATCAACAAGGCACAAGTGATGAATCTCGCCGATTTCCCCACTGACTACCAAAGCCCAGTGCAGCCCATAGACACATGGCACGTAAGCCGCAAATTAGGCATGGTGGCAGAGGCCAATGTGCTTGGCGGCAAGCTACTCATCACCACCATGGATATCGACTCAGCCCCCGAAACCCGGGTAGTGGCGCGCCAGATGCGCAAAGCCCTCTTATCATACATGAAGAGCCCCGATTTCCACCCATCGATAAATCTTGCCCCTGAGATAATCACCCGCCTTTTCGAGGAAGAAGCCCCGAGAGTGGACATGTTCACCAACGACTCGCCTGACGAACTGAAGCCAAAGCTGAAATAATCTGCTGTATTTTTTGCAAAAAAATCCCAAAATTTCGCCATAATGTCACTTATAGGTGTTATATATAAAAAAAATAAGTAAATTTGCACTAAATATTACACTCGACTATTATGAAAAAGAGAGACTCGCTAAACGCATATATTCAATGGGCTATACGCGACAATTGGGATTTGATGTCGCTCTCTGACTTCGACGGCATACAGCTGCAATACCGCGACGTGGCAAGAAAAATCGCAAAATTGCACATTTTATATAATAAAGCCGGCATAAAACCCGGCGACAAAATAGCTCTTTGCGGAAAAAACAGCACACACTGGGCTGTGGCTTTCCTCGCCACCGTGACATATGGGGCTATAGCCGTGACTATACTCCACGACTTCACACCCGAAAGCGTGGAGGCTCTGGTGACGCACAGCGACTCGAAGATACTATTCGCCGACAAGACAATTTGGGAAAACATACAGGCTGAGAATATCGCCAACGTGCACACCGTGATTGACATATACAACTACGCTGTACTCTATACCGCCAAGAAAGAGGTAAAAGAGGCTCGATATCACCTGAATATGCTTTTCGGCGAAGAATTCCCGGAACGCTTCACCCCTGAGGATGTGACTTACGAGGAATTCACGCCCGACACTCCGGCTGTGATCAACTACACGTCGGGCTCCACCGGATCGCCCAAGGGCGTGATATTATCACACCGAGCGCTGTGGTCGAATCTACAATACTGCATCGACGGACTCACATTCCTAAAACCAGGCGACGGTGTGGTGTGCATGCTACCGCTGGCACATATGTTCGGTCTTATGGTGGATTTGTTACACTGCTTCACCAAAGGGTGCCACATACACTTCATCACACGCCTGCCCACCCCCCGCGTACTGCTTGGAGCCTTAGCCGAGGTGAAGCCCAAATTAGTGGTATCAGTGCCTCTGGTAATAGAGAAAATAATACGCAATAACGTATTTCCCAAACTCAAAACCAACGCAATGCGCATAGGCCTTAAGCTGCCGGGCATAAAGGATGCCATATGCAAACAAATACGCAAGAGCATCATCAATGCCTTCGGTGGCCAGCTGCTACAGCTCATAATCGGGGGAGCAAGCCTTAGCCGCGAGGTAGAGGAATTCCTGCGCCGTATACAATTCCCGTTCACAGTGGGCTATGGCATGACAGAATGTGCCCCGCTTATAGCCTACGCGCCCTGGGATGTGCAGCGTCCACAGTCATGCGGGCGTGTGGTACACCGCATGGAATGTCGTATCGACAGTCCTGATCCCGCGCACACACCAGGCGTGCTATGGGTAAAAGGCGACAATGTGATGGACGGATATTATAAGAACAAGGAAGCCACAGATGCCGTATTCAAAGACGGGTGGATGAACACCGGCGACATCTGCACACGCGACAACGACGGATTCCTATACATACGCGGCCGCGCAAAGACGATGATACTCGGTGCTTCCGGACAGAACATCTACCCCGAAGAAATCGAAAACATGATCAATGCCACCGAAGGCGTAGAAGAGTCGCTCGTGATATCCGAGGGAGGCAAACTCATAGCCCTTATTTATCCCAACAAAGAGGATGACAATATAAAAGCCATGTCGCCGGAAGAGATTAAGCAGGCTATGGAAACCAATATAAGCGCACTCAACACAAAACTGCCGGCATACTCCAAGATATCCGGTGTGCGCATTATGGATGAAGAATTCAAAAAGACGCCCAAACGCTCAATCAAGCGATACGAGTATCAGAAAAGCAACGAATAATCATAGACCGGGCTGCGTATTACAATGCGCAGCCCACATTAGGCTCTAAGGCCTAACCACCTCAAGAGAATAGACCATTGGCATTATCAACACTTAACAAAATAGTAAAGGTAATAAAGGCACTGCGCGGCATATTTGTGGCGCTGGTGATTTTCGTGATAGCTGTACCCACGTTATCATATGTGCTGCTCTCGTCGGAGTGGGGGCAGACGCGCATGTGTTCAGTGGCCAATGCAGAACTATCAACACTATTAGGCACAGAGGTGAATATAGGCGCCGTAAAATTCGCTCCATTCAATAAGCTCGCCCTCATTGACGCCACCATAAGGGATGATAATGACAGTGTGGCACTGATGATAGGCGTCATCGACACGCGTTTTGAGATGTGGGATTTCCTCACCACCAGGAAACTCATAATTGACTATGCCGAAATCAGCAAGCTAAAGCTCAAACTCTATAAAGCCGACAAGCAAGCGCCGCTCAACATCGATGGCATCATAAAACACCTCAAAAAAGACAACAATAACAGCAATACAACTATATTTAAACTGAGAATCAACGATGTGACTCTGACCGACTGCTCTATGACATACGATGTGTGGTCAGAGCCTCAGACACCACATCGCTTCAACTCCTCGCACATAAGCATTGACAGCATTAATATAAGCGTATTCGCCCCGCTGGTATCCAACGAGACAAACAAAATATGGCTTAGGCAACTGAGCATGCGCGAAACATCTGGTATAGTACTCAACAACCTGTCGGCACGATTTATTCTTGACAAAGGAAACTTAGATGTGGAGGGGCTGACAATACGCTTTGAAAATTCGCTCATCAATTTCGCTGATTTCAGTTCGTCATTGACCACACTCCAAGCTCTTACAAAAAAGTACTCTGAAAAGACAATCAATGTACAGATAATCAACGGGAGTCACGTATATCTGCCCGACCTCAAGCCTTTTGTGCCGGCATTGGCTGAAGTGAAATACGATTTCAACATATCGCTTAACGCCACCGGCAATATAGATGCCATCGACATAAGTGACCTCACCCTCACAGAGACCAACGACATATTATCGGCTTATATCTCAGGATACGTAAGCAGCTACACCGACCCCCAAGAAATATATCTTAAAGACCTGAATCTTGAGGCGAATACCGACCGGAATGCCATAAACGCTTTTCTGTCGATACCAGATTTGAAAGTCAGCCCAAAGGCCGTGTCTATCCTCAAATCGCTCGGCAATACAAGGATAAGGGTCCAATCCGACGGGTCGGCTACTGAAGGATCAGCCTTACTGACCGTAAAATCAGGTCTTGGTGCAGCCAACCTTAAAGCCACTTACCGCCGTCAGTCAAACGGCAAGACCACCTACATCAAAGCCGATGCCAATATCGATAGTCTTCTTTTAGGCATTATAGTTCCGGACAAAGGACTCGGTAGTATAACCGCATCACTCCACACCAACGGAAAATACTATGGGAGGAAATTCACAGGCATTGTGTCATCAAAGATACAGAAACTTTATTACAAAAGTTACCGATACCGCGACATAGCCCTGAACGCAGAAATTGAGAACAACGCAATCGATGTCACTGTCGACGTGGCCGACCCAAACGCCACACTTCATGCCGAGGCCGGGTACGAAAACGATGACGACCGGCACAGACTTACAGCCAATCTACAGATAGAGAATCTCCGACCTGATTTGCTGAATCTAATTAACAATTACCCCGATTTTTACGCAAAAGGTGATATATCCGTATTTGCCGAAGGCGAATCAGTCGACAGATTCATGGCCGATGCGGTTATCGAACATCTCGTATTTACCGACGGCACATCACGCAGATTCACGCTCAACCGCCTAAATCTCAACGCCGACAATATCACAAGCGAAGGACGCATCACAGTGACGTCAGACTATCTGCATGGCAGCCTTGACGGAAAATACAGATTCTCCACACTCAAAGATGCCCTCGTCAACATGGTAGCCGACATAGTACCCGCGGTGCCTCACGCCTCGTCTAAAGACGAAGATGACACTAAGCCTTACGACAACTCATTCGCGTTTGACTTCTCCTTTACCAATACCGACCGTATTTCCGAATTTTTCAATCTACCCGTATCCGTAATCGATGCGGCCACCCTTTACGGTACATTCGACGCTACCGAAAGTAAAGCCTTCCTTAAATTCGACGCTCCATGGCTGCAACAAGGCAGCACTATTATCGAAGGCACATCTCTTGCTGTGAATCTTGACGGTTCCCAAAGGACAGGCACTCTATATCTCACCACCCTGATACCCACGAAGAAAGGAAATATGGATGTGGTGACCACGATAAATGCTGATAAGGGTGTGCTTCATACCAATATTGACTGGAGTCTTGTCCGCTCAATACCTATCAACGGAGTGATTGACTTCGCCACCTCATTCATGCAGAATGAAGAGGTAGGACTATTAACCAAGATTGAATTCAATCCGGGAGAGATAAATTTCGGTGACGAAATTTGGGAAATACGGCCATCGGAAATACTCTACGGCAAAAATCTGCTGAACGTGCGCGATTTCGCGCTTGACACCGGAATACAAAGCATACACATTGACGGCAATGCCGGAGACAGCGAATTTGACGAATTGTCGGTAGAACTCAACAGCATCCAGCTTATAAATATCTTCGAGACACTTGAAATAGACAAGGCTCTCATTTCCGGCGAAGCCACCGGCATAATCAAGGCATCGGCATTATTCAGCAAGGAACCCAATATATACTGCGACCACCTTACGGTAAAATCCATAGGCTACAACTACTGCACATTAGGGGATGCCGACGTAAGGCTAAGCCTCGACGACCATGGCACCATATTCAACTTCGATGCCGACGTGATGGAGCCAGAAGGCATGCAGTCGCACATATATGGCTTCATCGGGCTGCCTACCGAATCACTGGATCTGAACATCGAAGCCCAACATGTGAAAGTAGGATTCATGAAACCGTTCATGGAGGCCTTTACATCCGATGTGGAAGGATATGTATCAGGCAATGCCCACCTATTCGGCACATTCAAATACATCGACCTTACAGGCGACGTATACGCACAGGATCTTAAATTAAAAATCGACTTCACCAACACATGGTACTCAGCCTCCGACAGCATACACATACAGCCGGGATGCATAGTGCTGAAAGACATAACACTGCACGACGATTATGATCACACCGCACTCCTCAACGGATGGGTACGCCACGAATACTTCCACAATGCGTCATTTGACTTCAATATCACCCAAGCCAAAAATTTTCTTTGCTATAATGTGGACGAAAATCTGAGTCCCGACTGGTATGGCAGGATATTCGGGAACGGCACAGCTTCAGTGACAGGACAACCCGGAGTGGTGAATATAAGCGCCAGCATGAGCACAGCATCCAACTCCACGTTCACATTCGTTCTGTCCGACCGTCTGGATGCCGACGAGTACCAGTTTATCACCTTCAGAGACATGACTCCTCTACCACCAAGGCCCGACTCACTGCTGCACCGCGACCTTGTGCCGGAAAAAGTGAAGTCAGTAAAAGCCAACAAAGGCAATATAGAAAACGAAGAGCCAACGGCATACAACATGGATATCACTGTGGATATCACTCCGGAAGCACAGATGAATATAGTCATGGACCCCGTGGGTGGAGACAACATCAAAGCCTACGGAAGCGGCAATATGCGCATGACATACGCGTCGATTGACAATGACATGAAACTTTTCGGCACATATACGCTCGACAGGGGCGACTATAAATTCACGCTACAGGATATCATAGTAAAGGATTTTATCATAAAGCCGGCAAGCAGCATATCATTCTCGGGTGATCCCTATAACGCCAAGCTGAATCTGGAGGCTTACCTGCAAGTCAACGCCAATCTGTCAGACCTGGACGAAAGCTTCCTGCAAGACAAGGAGCTTAACCGCACCACAGTGCCGGTAAGGGCAGTGATGAAAGTGACTGGAAGCATGATCCAACCCGACATAGCATTCGATCTGGAGTTCCCCACCCTATCGCAAGATATATACCGCAAGGTGCGCTCTATCGTATCCACAGAGGACATGATGAACCGCCAGATAATATACCTGCTTGCGCTCACCCGATTCTATACTCCGGATTATATGGCTTCCACCACCAAAGGCAACGAACTTTTCTCTGTGGCATCGTCCACTCTGTCAAGCCAACTCTCGAGTATGCTTGGCAAATTGAGCGACAACTGGAGCATAGCACCTAACCTTAGGAGCGACCGAGGCGACTTCTCCGACATTGAAGTGGACCTTACTCTCTCTTCTTCGCTGCTCAACAACCGACTGCTTTTCAACGGCAATTTCGGATATAGGGATAAGTCGCTAAACACCAATCAATTTGTAGGCGACTTCGATGTGGAGTATCTCCTCAACCGCACAGGCATATGGCGTCTGAAAGCCTACAACAGATACAACGATCAAAACTACTATCTGCGCACTGCCCAGACTACGCAGGGTGTGGGTATACTTTACCGCAAGGACTTTGACCGGCCATTCAAATTCTTACGAAACCTTAGGCGTAATAATAAACAGAATACAGAACCGACCGACACCTTAGGCCGAAAATAATACGTTTAGTATCATGCTTCATAACTAATGCTTATTACTTACTTATAATACTAAATATGGACTATTTTATCAACCGACGCACAATTCGCAAATATACCACACAACAAGTAAGCGATGAACTGCTTAACGACCTTCTGCTCAAAGCCTCACACGCCCCCACCACCGGTAATATGCAGCTTTATAGCGTAATAGTGACCAGATCCGATGAAATGAAGAAGAAACTCGCCCCTTGCCACTTCAACCAACCGCAAGCCGACAATTGCTCTGTTCTGCTTACATTCTGTGCCGATTACAACCGCTTCACCAAATGGTGCAAACAGAGAGATGCCAATCCCGGATACGATAACCTACAATCACTCGTTACGGCAGCCATCGACACCATAGCGTTTGCCCAGCAGTTCGTCACAGCCGCTGAAATGCAGGGCTTGGGATGCTGCTATCTGGGCACCACCACCTATAACGCTCCCGACATAGCCAAGATATTGGGATTGCCCACACGCGTAGTGCCAATCGTGACCATATCAGTAGGATACCCCGACGGTGACGGACGTGAAGATGGGCGTCTGCCTCTACAGGCAATAGTACACTCCGAGCAGTATCACGACTACACACCGACCGACATCGACAATCTTTATGCCGAGAAGGAGGCTCGCGCCGACAGCAAGCAATACGTGGCCGAAAACGATAAAAAAACACTGGCTCAAGTATTCACCGATGTAAGATACACACGCCAAGCCAACGAACACTTCTCAGAAGTGCTGAAAGAATATCTGACAAATGCCTATCCCGGACTGACTCATTAAAGAGAAAACATATACATCCTTTTTTAGGATAATGATTCATAGACGCAAAATATAATTATCATATATACATCAAATTCAACAACATGAAAAAAATGATGCTTCTTACATGCGTAATCCTCACGGCTATTACGCTGACCGCACAGACTAAAGTGTCGATTTTGGGCGACTCATACTCCACATACGGAGGATATGTGTCTCCTGAATCTAACCTGTGCTGGTACAACGGTACAGACCGCAAGCCGGGCGTGGATAACGACGTGGACTCTGTGGCACAAACATGGTGGTACCAACTTATAGAAAATAACGGTATGCTGCTTGAACGCAATAATTCCTACTCCGGCTCTACTGTAAGCACTTCGGGATACCGCCACGAAGACTACTCTGACCGCGCTTTCATCTTCAGACTTGGTAATCTCGGAAATCCGGATTTGATCATAGTGCTGTCAGGCACCAACGATAGCTGGGCCAAGTCGCCGATCGGTGACTTCAAATATGAGGGTTGGACAAAAGAAGACCTCGCTAATTTCCGTCCGGCTTTTGCCTACATGATGCACAACCTTAAAGCCCTATACCCCAATGCCAAAATATTAAATGTGGTGAACAGCGAACTATCCGATGATATCACATCATCACAAGCCAAAATCTGCGAACTTTACGGCATTACATCAATACAGCTTACGGATATCGACAAACAGCGCGGACATCCCTCACAAGCAGGCATGAAAGCCATTGCCGAACAGATACAGCCATACCTGGATTAAGAGCTGCCACACAATCAACACACATTAAGAATGAGAGATTTAAGACACATAGGATATTTAATGTCGGGATATGTAGCCTCAGCTTGCGCGACACTGTTTTCGTGTGCTACAAGTGAGAACTCGCTCGATACCACGTTAGGGCATATACAAGTAAGCGTAGAAGTGCAAGGCGGCATAGCCTCAGATGATGCTGTGTCGCTCACTATATCCTCTATCGACGGTAAATACAGCCACACATGGGAGGACTTCAGGCAATTCTCTCCCTTAGAAGGCTACTATGCGGGCAAATACCGCGCTAAAGCCGTGTATGGGGATGAAGGATCACAGGGCCAGGACTGCCCCTGCTATATAGGCACCAAAGAATTCGAGGTGGCCGATAATGTACTCTCTACTGTCAATATCCTATGCACTCTCTCTCAAGCCATGGTCCGGATTGATTGTACTAATACATTCTTATCTCATTGGCCTGACGCGAAAGTGCAGGCGCAAAGTTCGGGATATGCTTACGTTGATATACCTATCGATTCAGCCGATCCCTCCTATGTGATGCCGGGTAGCACCGAATTCTTCCTATCAGTAAATTCTCCCGATGGTAAAAGTGTCACCTTGTCAACAGACATGAATATCGACACCGAACCCAACGTGATATATACCCTCAACCTCGACTACGAAAATGATGAGATGACATTAAAATGCGCCGGCAAGGAATCGACTATAGCCATTACAGATGACTTATTCTCATCCATCCCGCCCACTATCTCATGTATAGGGTTTGCCGACGGCAAAAATGTGACTCTCACTGAGGGTTTCCCATCTACATCCGACCTTATTATGAGAGTAGCATCATCAAGTAGGCTACGCAGTTTAAAACTCACCACCATAGCACAGTCTACCTCTTCATCCATACCATGGCCCGACGAATGTGATCTTTTAGCTGACCCTACACCACTTACCCGCGAAGGACTGGAAATAGGCACGGATGCCGAAGGATGCACCCTGATTGATTTCACTGTGCTGCTTGAGAATCTTAGTGTGGCAGGAAATTCTGATTTGGCATTATTGCTTCAAGCCATTGACGCTATGGGCCGTACATCAAATGTGGCTTCGCTCAACGTGTCAATCCGCGCCGTGGAGATACGTCAGTTACAGATTACCCCCGCGGTGATAGGCGAGAATCTGGCCACACTCTCCCTCACTCTCAACGAGCCCAATGTGGAAGCCAAGGATTTCAGCTTGTTCATCGACGGAGGCGATGAGTCTGTGCCTACCCCTATTAATGTGGAATCGTCCGACATAGAAAATGATTCCGGTAGGATTTCCCTTTCATTCTACTTGCCTGAGGGCTTGGCTCCTGTACCGGTGAGGATTGATTACATGGGCAAGACTAAACTCTATACCACAATCGAACGCAAAGTGCCGGAATACTCCCTCACTATCGACGCATTCGCCACCACATTCATGGCCAACATAATCGCGGATAATCCGGAAATCACATCGGCCATCACCCGATATGCGCACATTATGGTTAATGGTAACGAGATAGCCATACTCGACAGAAACATAGGGGATGGCAATTTATACTGCGCAGGCTTGAATCCGTCGACAAATTACACAGTGGAGTCTGTGGTAATCGCTGACCAGTACATAGCTAAAAAGCAAATACGCACAGAGAGTGCGCAGCAGATTTACGACGGCGACATGGAGGACGTGGAACAAATAATCGACTATAAGAGTTTCCCGTCAGGGGGACTGTATTCATCATCGTCGTTTGCGATATACAATCGCCAGAATCTTGCTGATGTGGAGGTGTTCTGGCCAAAGAAAAACTGGGCCTCCGTCAATGCCAAGACTTTCTGCACAAAGGCGAAGAACCACAACACATGGTATATGCAGCCATCGGCAAAAGCCGACTTCACATATAAATTCTCGGGCAATAAGTCGGTAAGTATTTCCTCGGTAGGATGGTCGCTCACAGGCCAAGATATACAGCCATATACACAGACCACCGATGATTACCTGCCTTACAATCCCAACACCCCTCATCTCGACCATATTTCTGCCGGATACATGTTTTTGGGTGATTACCATTTCAACCCCGAAGACTGTACCGAGACATACATACAAGGCATTTCTTTCGGCTCACGGCCTTCATCGCTCAACGGGTATTTCAAATATCTGCCCGACCTCAATAATCCCTCTGACTGCGGTTGGGTAAAGGCCGAAGTGATAAATGTGGACGCATCGGGCAGAGAGACTCTTTTGGCAAGTGCCAGAATGGAATTTCAGAACGCGCCTGATTTCCGTGCGTTTAATTTACCGTTGGATTACGATGTGTTTTATATCCCGGCCACTAAAATCAGAGTGATGTTCTGCTCTTCCACGGCCACCGACGGTCTTTCGCTTGACGACCCCAATGTACCCGTGTCGGTAGATGTGCAGAATTCTTGCTTTATCGGCAGCACACTTTGGATCGACAATCTGTCTTTTTCTTACTGATAATCGGACATGGCTGGCATATAATATACCCAATCCAACCTTGTACTCGGTCAAGCTTTCACCCAATTTTCTCCGTCATACACGAGTAATTTGTATCGATACGGGTTACTTGTGCAGAAAAATTGTCTCCCCACAAACAATACACCATCAGTGGGGGTATTCGCTTCATCCAAAGTACCCTCATCAAGTTTATACCCTCTGGAAACATTACCACTCAAAAAGAAATTAACGCATGAAGGTATTTTAGCAAGTATCCTGTCTTTAATATTAAATATTCCACGGGAGCCATAAGTTTCATTGTCGATTACCCTTACCGTACCTGATAGGTTTTCAACATTATCATAGAATAATCCATTCCATATATATCCATTTGTCTTATTACCTGATAGAACAAGATTGTCAATGCTGCACCCATAAAGGATAGTCATTATAGGAGTATTTTCTGGATTTTGTCCATAATACGCCAATATATTATCGCAAATTATGAGATCATGCGTCAAATTTTGATATTTATCAGGTTCGATGCTCTCATTTTCATCTGTACCGGTATACTTAATATCATCCCTTACATAAATTAGTTTATTAACCTGACCGCTATTATTGCACACACGAGTATGGTCAGAGAAGCACAGACATGCAACAAATGTGGCATTCGGAGCTTTGATGAAATTTGATTCTATATTAGTACATTGGCGATTGAGAGTACGGTCTTCATTTGGTGGCATATTCCTAACGCCATTCCAAACTTCTATAATGTTTCTTTTAAAATTTGGCAAATCAAAGAAACAATCTCTTACTGTCACTCCTATTTGTTGTCCTTTGCCCGCTCTATGGCTGTCCTCTTCTTGATTGCCCTCATCAGGTCTACCACCATAAATATAATGTGACTTTATAGTAATCAAGCAAGCACCACTATTAGTCTCGTCTATATAGTTGACAAATGTACAATTCTCTATGACTATATCATGTCCATTAAAAACATCAATCACATCAGCATTAAGTTTAAACTCACACTCTACATCTTCCTTACTAATATTTGTACTGGCACACATACCTCTCCCATCAAACACAGAGTTAAGAATCCTACTATGCGATGCGCAGTGTACACTCTCGTTATTGTAATTCACATTATTTCCGAATATGAATTTACAGTTATCGATATATAATTCACCTATCACACCGATGTTTTCAAGGACACAATCCCTCAATATCAACCTTGAATTTCCCGTACACCTCGATGACGTTCCTACTGTAATGGGCATAATACTACTATCATAAGTAACTCCATTATCATAAGCCCATACCTTACAATTAGTAAAGATTACTCTCAAATCCGAAACATTTGATCTGTTTACAAAACTGAAACCACCACTGCACTCGAAAATTCTTTGAAAAGTACAGTTTTCTGCATTGAGACTTAGTTCTGTTTTGCCATCTATTTGAATAGTATATTCGTGTATCGATACAACATTAAGCTGTCCCTCATCAATAAGACAATCGTCACCATTTCCATATGCGGGAAGAGCTATGCGACAATCTCCATACAAAGTAAGACTAAAGCTTCTGACACCGTAAGATTTAAGAATCGATCCAGATAGGAGATACGTTATTTTACTATCATTCTCCGATAATTTTTCTTTTGAAACATGAGGACCAACTAAGAGCATAGCATACTCTTTCGCTTGTAAAGAGTCGGCATTAGAAGATGGCATAAAAATCGGTTGACCACTGATTGATCCCCCATCAATACGGAGTTCACTCCCATATGGAAGACGTAAATCAGATGCTTCAATAATGTAATCAAAGTTTGCTATGAATATGGTGTCCGCCTTATTAAGCATCTCTTGTGTAAGTACATGCTCACCATTAACCATATTTTCCGGTAAAATCTTAATTTCCTTCATAATACAATTTAATCTTATATTTAATTAAACTTCACAATGTATATATAACAAGTACATAACAGATAAGTCACCACCCCAAAAGATTAATAATTATTTGTTAATCAAAAAAAATATTAAAATTCGAGAATTAGACAAGAAGATTAAAATATTTTAGTTATATTTGCAAAAAATATATAATCTTATAATAAATAATGAGTCTATAAAAAAAATTTCGACAATTTCGCGTGGAGAGAGTCTCTTTGCTTTGTATTCTTCTTCTCTCTCTAATCAATGATGTATTTGGTTTTGAATACGCTCCTACCACATTTAAGTCAGATACAGGTGACGGTTTAACCTATCAGTTAATTTCTGAGGAAAATTTGGAGGTTTCTATTAGTTCTTGCGATTGGCAAGACCCTTATACTACTCATCAAGTGACCATACCTACCAAAGTAACTTATGAGGGAATAGAATATACGGTTACGACAATTGGAGTATATGCCTTTAGAAATTGCAACATAGGGGATGTGATTATCCCGGAAACAGTCACCACCATCGAACCCTATGCATTCAGGTCTTGCATAATGAGTAGAGTTGAAATTCCCGAAACAGTCACAAACATTGGGGAAGGTATATTTTACGGAGCTAGCCTAACTTCGATAAAATTGCCCAACAATATGACAAATATTCCCAAAAGGGCATTCTCTTATACTAAAAAACTCTATTCCATAGATATACCAAAATCCGTGACCACCATACGTACGGAGGCATTTTCCAACTCCAGCATTAAAACGTTTGAAATTTCGGAATATGTCAATTCCATTGGTGACTATGCATTTGAGGCAACCGATATAACAGGCATTGTAATACCTGAATCTGTAACAGACATTGGCATAGGACTATTCAAGGATTGCAAAATTCTCACGGAGGTCTCATTACCAAGCCTGGGCACGTCCATCCCCGACGAAACATTTTATGGATGTAAATCTCTCTCATCTTATAAAATACTTCCGCAGATTACAGAAATTGGGGCTTCCGCATTTGAAGGGACCGGGATTACTGAAATCAATATTCCCGCCACTGTGTCAAATATTGGGGCAAACGCCTTTAATAGCTGTGATTCTCTAACTTCCCTTACATTTGAGGAACACCCATCACCAATAACTTTTGGAGATTATGTATTTGGGAATTGTATAGCCCTTAAAGAATTGACATTGCCAAAACAAATAACAGGTCTTAATAATAACATGTTTGCGTGCTGCTCAAAGCTAACAAATATTTTTGTTGATCCAGACAATCCGGTTTACACTGACATCGACGGAGTAGTGTACAACAAAGACAAAACCGAATTAATCATGTTGCCCTCTGGCAGAAGTCAATATGAAATTCCGGAAGGTGTCACATCTATAGCCGATTACGCATGTTATTCCATGGAAAGAGTTAGTAAAATAACCCTACCATCATCCATTGAGCGCATAGGTCGGGAAGCCTTTTATTCATTAAAATGGCATGTGTCGGGGGCCAGAATATATTGCTACTCCACCACTCCGCCTGTAGCCGATGAAAATGCATTCAGTTCAAGGGTATTATATAATTTTAAGTTGTATATCCCCAAGCAAAGCGTTGAATCATATGCTTCAACATCCCCATGGAACAAATTTTCGAAATACGATACAGTAGTGGTTAATTCGATACACGACGTATCATCAGACGTTGATTTCTCACAACCACAAGACGTATACAATCTGAACGGTGTACTGATACTCCGAAACGCATCCGACGCAAACATTACCACATTGCCATCGGGCGTATATATCATAGGAGGCAATAAAGTTATTATCAGATAATCGTCTATAACCCATAAAATTACAATTAACGACGAATAAGATAATAGAAATGTGAATAAAAATTCGTATCTTTGCAAGCTAAAAGCAAGTATACGATAATGGATTTCAAAATAGAGTCAGAATACAAACCCACAGGCGACCAGCCGCAGGCTATCAGCCAGCTGGTGGAGGGCATCAACTCGGGCGCGGCGGCACAGACACTATTGGGTGTCACCGGCTCGGGCAAGACATTCACCATGGCCAACGTGATAGAGTGCGTCAACCGCCCTACCCTCGTGCTTAGCCACAACAAGACACTCGCCGCACAGCTATATAGCGAATTCAAGAATTTCTTTCCCAACAATTCGGTGCAGTACTTTGTTTCGTACTACGACTACTACCAGCCCGAAGCCTACATACCCTCAGTGGACAAGTATATCGAGAAGGACTTGATGATCAATGACGAAATCGACAAGCTGCGTCTCGCCACCACATCCGCCCTACTCTCAGGCCGAAGAGACGTGATTGTGGTATCCTCCGTATCATGCCTTTACGGTATCGGCAACCCTGAAGATTTCCATGCCAGTGCCATAACTGTGAAGGTGGGGCAGCAGATCTCACGCAACGAATTTCTGCGCAAGCTCGTAAACGCCCTCTACTCGCGCAACGATATAGACCTGCAACGAGGCAACTTCCGCGCCAAAGGCGATACCGTGGATATACGGCTCGCATACGAAGAAATAATACTCCGCATCGTATTTTGGGGCGACGAGATAGAATCAATATCTACCCTGCATCCCGAAGATAATGTGTCGCTCGGAAAACATGACTCATTCAACATCTTTCCGGCCAACATTTTCGTAACCTCCCCCGCCCGACAGGCTGAAGCAGTGGCGCAGATACAACTTGACCTGGGCGAACGCGTCAACTTCTTCAACAACGAGATGAAGGAACTCGAAGCCAAACGCCTATACGAACGCGTGACTTATGACGTGGAAATGATCAAAGAAGTGGGATATTGCAGCGGCATCGAAAACTATAGCCGCTATTTCGACGGCCGACAGCCCGGCACGCGCCCATTCTGCCTTCTCGACTACTTCCCCAAGGATTTCGTCACCATCATCGACGAGAGCCACGTGACACTGCCGCAGATACGGGCCATGTACGGGGGCGACATATCCAGAAAGATGAACCTTGTGGAATACGGATTCAGACTCCCGGCGGCCATCGACAATCGACCTCTGAAATTCGAGGAATTCGAAAGCCTTACGCCACAGACAGTGTACGTATCAGCCACACCGGCCGACTACGAGTTGGAGCGCAGCGAAGGCGTGGTGGTGGAGCAGCTTATCCGTCCTACCGGGCTTCTCGACCCGAAAATCACGGTACGCCCCTCCACCAATCAAATCGACGACCTCCTTGAAGAGATACACCTGCGCATAGAGCGCGGCGAACGCACACTCGTGACCACACTCACCAAGCGCATGGCCGAAGAGCTGAACGCCTACCTGATAAAGATGGGAGTATCCACTGCCTACATCCACAGCGACGTGGACACCATGGACCGCATAAAGATACTCGATGACCTGCGAGCCGGCACATACGACGTGCTTGTGGGCGTGAACCTGCTGCGCGAAGGTCTCGACCTGCCCGAAGTGTCGCTTGTGGCAATCCTTGACGCCGACAAAGAGGGATTCCTGCGCAGCCACCGCTCGCTTACACAGACGGTAGGACGCGCGGCCCGTAACATCAACGGCGAAGTGATAATGTACGCCGACAAAATCACCGAGTCGATGCAGCTCACCATCGACGAGACCGAACGACGCCGCGCCCTACAGCTCAAATACAACGAAGAACACGGCATAACACCTCAAGCCATCGTGAAGGCGCGCAACGCGATAATAGGCATTGACGACTCTGAAGACACCTCACCAGCCGCCTCATCACGCCGGCAACCCAAACAGACCAACGCGCGCGACAAACGCCAGCAGGGCAAACAAGGCAAGAAGCAGAAGGACGCGATATACAACAACGAATTCTCCACAAAGGTGGATATAGCCGCCGACCCGGTGGTAAGCTATATGAGCAAAGACGAACTCACGCGCCACGTGGAGCAGCTGCGCGCACAGATGCTCAAAGCCGCCAAGGAAATGGAATTTATAGAAGCCGCACGTCTGCGCGACGAGATAATAAAACTCGAGGAAAAAATAAAATCGTGAATATGCATAAGCCCACCGATTTTCTACCCACATCCGTGAAAGAGATGAAAGCCTTAGGATGGGACCACGTGGATGTGGTGCTGTTCTCCGGCGACGCTTATGTGGACCACCCGTCGTTTGCGGCAGCCGTGATAGGACGCACGCTTCAGGCCGCCGGATACAATGTGGCTATAGTGCCGCAGCCCAACTGGCGCGACGACCTGCGCGACTTCAAGAAATTCGGTGCGCCGCGCCTGTTTTTCGGCGTGTCGGCCGGAGCAATGGACTCTATGGTGAATCACTACACAGCCAATCGGCGCCGGCGTCACGACGATGCCTACACGCCGGATGCGCGTTGTGATATGCGTCCCGACTATCCCACGATTGTGTATTCCGGCATATTGCGCAGCCTTTACCCTGACACACCTATTGTGGCAGGCGGCATAGAGGCGTCTCTTCGCCGATTCTCGCACTACGATTATTGGCAAGACCGTCTGCGCCCGTCGATAATACTCGATACTAAGGCGGATATGGTGCTTTACGGTATGGGCGAACGCTCGATTGTGGAACTCGCCAACCGCCTTTCGTCTGGAGAAAACATAGCCGACATCACAGATTTGCGTCAATCAGTGATTGTACTGCCCGAATCCGAGATACCGGCCGCAGATGACAACAATATAATACTGTCGAGCTACGAGGACTGTATGCGCGACAAGCGTCTGCAGTCGGATAATTTCAGGCATATCGAGCAGCAAAGCAACCGCATAAACGGAGGCGCTACCCTATGGCAACGTCATGGCAAACAGGCGGTAAAGGCGAATCCCATGTATCCGGCCATGAAGACGGGTGAGATAGACGCAGCTTTCGACCTGCCGTACACACGCGTGCCCCACCCCCGATATAAAGGCAAGCGCATACCGGCCTATGAAATGATACGCCATTCGGTGAACCTGCATAGAGGGTGCTTCGGAGGCTGCGCTTTCTGCACCATATCGGCTCATCAAGGCAAATTCATAGCCTCGCGATCTAAGGAGTCGATAATGCACGAAGTGGAAGCCGTGACCCGAATGGACGATTTCAAGGGGTATATCAGCGATCTCGGCGGCCCGTCGGCCAACATGTATGCCATGGGGGGTAAAGACAAGAGCATATGCGAGAAGTGTATGCGCCCTTCGTGTCTGCATCCTACCCCTTGCAAGAACCTGAATACGTCCCATGCCCCTCTTCTCGATATATATCACAGCGTGGATGCCATGCCTGAAGTGAAGAAATCATTCATAGGCAGCGGAGTGCGCTATGATCTGTCGATGCATCCCACCGGGGATAAAAACACTGACCGTGTTAATCGCCAATACAATGAGGAACTTATACGCCGGCATGTGTCCGGGCGGTTGAAGGTGGCTCCGGAGCATACATCCGATACGGTGCTTGGCATAATGCGCAAGCCTTCGTTCGCGCTGTTTCACCAATTCGCCGAGTTATTTGATGAGATTAATAAAAAATACGCTCTCAACCAGCAGCTCATCCCATACTTTATATCCAGTCATCCCGGATGCCGTGAAGAGGATATGGCACAATTGGCAGTAGAGACAAAGCAGATGAACTTCAAGCTCGAGCAAGTGCAGGATTTTACGCCTACGCCAATGACAGTGGCCACCGAAATCTATTACAGTGGTTATCACCCCTACACCGGAGAGAAGATATACACGGCACACACGCAAGCCGAGAAACTGGCTCAACGCAAATACTTCTTTTGGTACGACAAGACTTATCGGCAAGACATTATAGGGTCGCTAAAGCGTATGCACCGTCCCGACCTGATAGCACGTCTGTTCCCGCGTTATAATACATAAATCTATTTTGCGCAAACCATAATTAATTGCAATACACCTTTATACAATCTACAATTCACCACATAAACCCCAGACATATGATATTTAAATTATCTGACGAAGAGAAATGGTTTCCAGATCCGCTGTCTATACCTAAGAAGCATAGACACAGCGACGGACTGTACGCCATAGGAGGCGATTTGAGTACGGAAAGGCTTATTGAAGCCTACTCCCAAGGTATCTTCCCATGGGTAGCTTTCAGGAGTCTGTACGTGGCTCCGGGCAGAAAGCGTCAACCTTGGAACGAGATACAATGGTACTGCCCTATGCGGCGTTTCGTGATATTTCCTGAAGAGGTGCATGTGTCGCACTCGATGCGCACGCTGCTCAATAAGGGCAAGTTCACTGTCACATTCGATAAGGATTTCGAGGGTGTGATAGGCCATTGCTCTGAATTGCGCATAGATGAGGAGGGGGCGTGGCTCGGGCCGCAGATGGTGGAGGCCTACACCGCGCTCCATGGTCTCGGTTATGCCCATAGCGTAGAGGTATGGGAGGACGATAAACTTGTGGGTGGTCTTTATGGTGTGGCTCTCAATGGTGCTTTCTTTGGGGAGAGTATGTTTTCGCTCGTGCCCAGTGCGTCAAAGATCGCGCTTATAGAGTTGTGCCGGCAAATGGAACAGAAAGGCGGCAAATTCATCGATTGCCAGTTTGAGACTCCTCATCTCAAAAGTATGGGCGGCAGGTATATATCCTATGAAGAGTACATGGAGCTGCTCTACAATTGATTCCTACCTCCATAATGCCTGACATATTTATGCCCAAAATCGTTTATAGTTATTGATCGTATGAATGTTGCAGCAGAAATTCAGGGGCAAACCCGATTTCATTATTTCAATCTACGGTAAACGCATCAAGATGGTAATTGGGAAATAGTCCATATCCTGCAACTTTTTACAAATACCTTTCTGAGCTAACGGAAAAAAATCGCATAACTTCACTTCGCCGTTATTGAATGTAAGACGCAGAATATAATCATTCTCTGAATTCGCCCTTCCATGTCGCCTGACTCACAGCTATTTGAATAGGTCGTGGAGATGCATGAATCGGGCGAGCGTATCGTCGCCGTGAGCCTGCATCGAGCGGCATACCCTCTCAAATGACTTCTCCTTCATGTCGCCGCTCTTGGAAAAAAACTTATCGGCATAACAAATAAGTTTTTCAAGAAGCGTGACAGGCATATAGTCGCCCGGAGGTAACGGCAAACTCTGATTGCGGATATCATCGGCTGTGAGTCCGGCACCGGTATGCCGTTCGGCCACACGAGCTACATACTCAGGCACACCCTCATCACGCAAAAGCTTAGCGCCGAGTATACCATGACAAATATACGGCTCACTCCCCTCACAGAATATCGAAGGCGCATGAGTAAGGAATATACCTATATCATGTAGCATGGCAGCAGCCTTGATATCATCATCAGAGAGGTCAAGATGCTTATTATGTGCTATCTCAAGCGCCTTATCCGCCACTTGGGCAGAATGACGAATCAGGGTCGCACGCAAGGGCGACCCTGATTTATAGTATTTATCTATTATAGCCTGATAATCAATCATTATTCATCGATTTCATCAACGATAGTGCACCATCCGTGTATATCCTCGCTCTCTCCGTACTGGATAGCGCGCAGACCATTGTAAAGAGCTGTCACCACCGGACCCGGCTTACCGTCCTTTGCCACGACATACTTCCTGCCGGTGTCGAGGTCATCAATCTCACCCACAGGTGAAGCCACAGCGGCTGTGCCCACGGCTGCTGCCTCGTCGATGCCTTCGAGTTCGTCAACAGTGATATGGCGAGCCTCCACTTCGAGACCCATATCCTTGGCAAGCTGCTGAAGGCTCTTATTGGTAATCGACGGCAGAATTGAATTGCTGGCAGGGGTGATGTACTTATTACCCTTAATCATGATGAAGTTGGCCGGGCCGCACTCGTCAAGATACTTCTTTTCCTTGGGATCAAGATATAGTACAGCGGAATAGCCGAGCTGGTGAGCCCTCTCACCAGCTTCGAGCGAAGCGGCATAATTGCCACCTACCTTCCAACGGCCAGTGCCGTTAGGCGCCACGCGGTCGAACTGACGCATGATGCAAATATTGCTCGGATTGAAACCAGTCTTGAAATAAGCGCCTACAGGGGTGACGAACACTATGAAAAGATATTCATCGGCCGGTTTTACGCCCACCTGAGCCGAAATGCCGAACTGCAAGGGGCGTATATATAAAGAAGCGCCTGTGCCGTAAGGAGGTACGAAGCGAGCATTTAGCTGCACGCACTTGATCACCATCTTCTTGAAAAGATCTTCAGGAATAGGAGCCATGAGCAAACCCTTAGCCGAATCGGCAATACGCTTTGCATTCTCATCAAGACGGAAGATGCGGATTTTACCGTCCTTACCTCTGAAAGCCTTCAAGCCTTCAAAGATTTCCTGCCCGTAATGCAGACCGGTGGCTGCAATATGCACACCCACATAGGCAGAATCTGTAACTTCGATTTCACCCCAACGGCCATGGGTATACCTGCATCTCACATTATAATCGGTGGGAATATACCCGAAGGGGATATTCTTCCAATCAATATCGGCTGTTTTATTTCCCATAATAAATAGAATTTATGTGTAATACAATTTAATGTCAAATAATCAGCATGGCATCGCCGTAAGCCCCGAAGCGATACCCCTCAGCCACGGCCACATCATAGGCATGCATAATCTCATCATATCCGCCGAACGCACATGTCATCATAAGCATGGTAGAGTATGGCATATGGAAATTAGTGACAAGAGCGGTGGGTACATTGAAATCATAAGGGGGGAAGATGAATTTGTTGGTCCACCCGTCGTATGTCTTCATATGCTTACCCATGCTCACAGCACTCTCGATGGCACGAAGCACTGAGGTGCCTACAGCGCACACCTGACGGTCCTCGTCTTTGGCGGTGTTCACCGTATCCACGAGACTCTGCGACACGAAAATCTGCTCCGAATCCATGCGATGCTTCGTAAGATCCTCCACGTCAATCTCACGGAAATTGCCAAGACCGCTATGCACGGTGATGAAAGCTTTTATCACCCCGCGTATTTCAAGTCGTTTAAGCAACTCGCGCGTGAAGTGCATACCTGCGGCAGGGGCCATGACGGCTCCCTCCTTATCCGCGAAGATACACTGGTAGTTTTCAGCGTCGGAAGGTTCTACCGGACGGTTAATATACAAAGGCAGGGGTGTCTCGCCTAAAGCATATAGAGCCTCCTTGAACTCATCATGCGGGCCATCGTAGAGGAAGCGCAAAGTACGTCCTCTCGAAGTGGTGTTGTCTATCACCTCGGCGATCATCGACTCATCATCGCCGAAATATAGTTTATTGCCTATACGTATTTTTCTGGCGGGTTCCACCAATACATCCCAAAGCTTATTCGTCTCGTTGAGCTCTCGGAGGAGAAACACCTCTATGCGCGCTCCGGTTTTTTCTTTGTTTCCGTAGAGGCGTGCGGGGAATACCTTAGTGTCGTTGAACACCATCACATCGCCGTCGCCAAAGAAACCGAGAATGTTCTTGAACACAAGATGCTCGATATCGCCTGTGCGCTTGTGTATTACCATAAGCCGGCACTCATCGCGCTGCTCTGTGGGGTACTGTGCAATAAGAGATTCAGGAACTTTAAACTTAAATTGCGATAACTTCATATTATTTGGGATTTCGTATTGTGTCTTTATTTTTTCCCGTGTCAGAATAATCTTCGGGGTAAGTGATTTCGACGGTGCGTATGAGTTCGGCCACCTGGTCAATGGTAAGGCAATCATCAATCCTCGTATTGCCCACACGGGTGCGTCGCAGGGCTGTAAGGTGAGCGCCGGAATCTAAGGCCTGCCCGATGTCGCGGGCGAGAGCTCTGATATATGTGCCTTTGCTGCACACCACCCTTATCGAGATCTTATCAGGAGCGAACGATAAGAGTTCTATCTCATCGATAGTAATCACCTTTGGCTTAAGTTCTACCTCCTTGCCTTTCCTTGCCGACTCGTATGCCCTCTTGCCATCCACCTTTATGGCAGAGAATGCCGGAGGCACCTGATTAATGGTGCCGACGAAACGTTGCAGTACTGATTGCACCAGTTGGCGGGTGATATGAGCTGTAGGATAAGTGGCATCAATTTCTGTTTCCAGATCAAAAGAGGGCGTGGTGGAGCCTAAGGCTATTTCGGCCACATATTCCTTCACTCCGGCCTGCAGCTCCTCAATGCGCTTGGTCGACCGGCCCGTACACACCACCATCACTCCTGTGGCAAGCGGATCGAGGGTGCCGGCATGTCCTACCTTAAGCTTTTTCATCTGCATGCGCCTTGTGAGTGCACCTCGCACACGCTTCACGGCATCAAAGGATGTCCATCCGTAGGGCTTGTCGATATATAATATTTCGCCTTCGATAAAATTCATCAGCGTATGGTTGTAATCAGCAGGGATGCTGCATTGAATAAAAGATGCATATTATGCCCACTACCACGCAATATACCGCAAACCACACAAGTTTGCCTTTTTTCACGATGTCGAGCATCCATTTGCAGGCTACGCATCCTACCACAAAAGCAGTGACGAAGCCCACCAAGAGAGCCTGAAATCCGACAAGGCCCGTGCCACCGTCAGAGATTAAATCCTTCACTCCGAGAAGCGCCTCACCGAGAATCGGGAGTATGACCATGAAGAATGAGAACTGTGCCACCTTCTCTTTACTGTCGCCAAGGAGTATGCCGGTGGCTATGGTGGTGCCCGAGCGGCTAAGACCCGGCAGCACTGCCACAGCCTGTGAGCAGCCGATTATGAAAGCGTCTTTGTAGGTGATAGCCCTCCCCCGGCGTTCGCCGTAAATCTTAGGGGTAAAATAGGTAAAGGCCAGCAGAGCCGCTGTGACGCACAGGCATATGCCCACTATGAAAATACCATTGCCGAAGAAAGCCTCTACCTGATCTTTGAAGAGCAGCCCGACTATACCCACCGGTATACATGAGAGGAGTATCTTCCATACATAGCGTGTATTGTCATCTTTTTTGAGTGTGAGGAAAGATGTGCATAGGGGCACAAACTCTTTCCAAAGCACCACTATGGTACTAAGCACTGTGGCTACATGGAGTGTGACATCGAATTCAAGACAGTCGGCTCCCGACATGTCCACTCCGAGAATCTCGCGGAAAATAGCAAGGTGGCCCGACGAACTAATAGGCAGGTATTCAGCAAGGCCCTGCACCAGACCAAGGATAAACGCTTGTAATGTATCCATTTTAAGAATTTGGAATTTGGAATTAGGAAATAGTGATTAGGAATTAATCCGTGTCCCAACCGCTCCTTCTTTCAATTTTATATCATTTTTTATTTTTAGGACGTATGATTATGGCGATACCCATAAGCAGGAACCCGAGGAAACTAATGAACGGACCCACCACTATTCGGCGCGTGCTGAAGATGTCGGGATTGTATTCGTCGAGCCCCGACGCGCTTCCGGTCATAAGTATGAAGCCCAGTACTATTAAGATGCCTGCGGCTATCATGATTATGAAATTGTTGCGCATTAGGGGCATGTTATTTTCTGTATTCTGTGTCTGTTGTGCGGGATTTGTGTCTGTCATTTGTCAGTCTTTAATTATTTTAGTGTAAATATATGACGTATTAACAAGTATCATTCGTTTCCGGTTGTGGGTAGTATATATGATATGTGGATTTTAACTCATATATAGTTCGTCGTAAGAATATCCTATGTATCTCTTGGCGGCTATGTATGAGGCGAGGGCGCAGAAAATCACGCCTGAAATCACCAGCAAAGCGCATAACGCCACCGCATGGTATATATCCACAAATATCAGTGACTCTAACCCTTGGGATGCTGTATAGAAATAAAGAGCGAGCATGACGGCAGATGCCGCTATGCCTGATATGAGTCCAAGGACTATGCCTGACCATACAATCGGCCGAGTGATAAACGACGATGTGGCACCCACGAGTTTCATGGTGTGTATCACGAATCTGCGCGCGTACACCACAAGGCTTACTGTATTGAATACAAGTACCACTGAGATAACGAGCATCACCACACCGAGCACCGAGAGGTAGAGTGTGGTTTTTGAGAGGAAACCGTTGATATTATCCACCACTTCTGATGAGTATGCCACGCTGTCGACACCCTCCACCGACTCTATCTCTTTGGCAATAATCGTTATGCTGTCGGTATTGGCATACGTCGGGACCATGAATATTTCGTATTCGGCGGCAAAGGGGTTTTCACCCAACACCTCTATTATATCCGCATTATATGTCTTTTCTATTTCAAGCACCTCGTCGGCTGATGTGAAATGGGCAGCGGCTGTATATGGCTTGGATGCAAGCAGTTGCGACAAGTTCGCTATTTTAGCGGAATCGGCGTCGGTATCCATTCTTACGGTGATAGCCACGTTGTTGCGTAGTGTATCGTTGGCTCCATAGGTTATGGAAGACACCAACACAATAAGTCCTACAATCAGAAGCACAAGGGCAACGCTGATTATAGTAGAGATTTGCGAACCTATCGATGATATCTTTTTTCTCCGAGATTTTGACATAAGCAGAACGGTGATGCAATAGAGCGCATCATCCCAAAATTTCGGCAAAATTAACACATTTTGTCCTCTAATGCAAATTATTTCGTATAAAATAGTTTAATAGGCGAAAATATTATGCTTTTAGGCAGTTTACAGGCACAACATATATCCCATCCTGTCGTCGATATGCGGCGCACTGGTTGTGGTCTTACCGCAAAATTTGGGACCTTCAACCAATATAACTCCACTCGATTTCATCTTTTTCGAAATAGTGGATTCAATATATCTCGTCATATAATTATTCATATTTATAATTGTTTGGTATCGAGTGCAAAATTAGGTAAAATTCCATAC